>ENA-OYZQ01000021-OYZQ01000021.1-human-gut-metagenome-genome-assembly--contig:-NODE-21-length-66012-cov-17.661734_pt1 | contig 66012 bp, 57 predicted proteins | sample MGYA00244076_ERZ653476 | MGnify/ENA primary metagenome ERZ653476 (study PRJEB26926, sample SAMN06164996) | human gut metagenome | biome: ENVO:00009003; feature: ENVO:2100002; material: ENVO:00002003... | reverse complement strand
TACTGGTTTTAGTTACCCTATGCGAGGGAAATCATTATCCTTTTATAGAGGAAAGATAACAAAAAAAATAAAATATCGCAAGAAAAAAAGAGTAAAAAACAAAACCTTAAAACTTTTACCTGTAGAATTTAGAGGTATTTTGCTTGCAAAGCAACAAAATTTGCTTATTTCCTAAGTACAAATGACTTGATTGCGACTCATATCTCTGATAGATAGAATTCTGTGTTTCGGGATTACAGTGGGTGTCTTACTTGTGCACACTTGTCGTTTTACGGGGGCACAAAAGTGCCTTTACTCGAACCCAAAGTTGCTCTTACCTCTGCATAATAATGCCCTGCCTTAGGCACTTTAATATCTTGGTGAATCGAGTGAAGGGTTTATCTCATTTCGGTGTTCAAATTTTCAATTATTAAATTCTCAAATCCCGCAACCATATAATGATGTAGCAATTAGATAAAAAAGAAAAAGAAATTACCTCTTTTGAATAAATAGAAAAATTGTAGATAAAAGAATAAAAGCAGGAATTATTAAACACAAAAAAAAATTGATTGTCTCACGACAACCAATCTTTTATTAACCTTAATAATCTAATACCATGAAAAACACATTGCAAAGGTACAAAAAAAACTGCAACCTGCAAGTGTTTTGCATAAAATATGTATTACATTTATATTTCGTTAAATCTTCCAAGAATCCATTTAAACTTTCTTTGCATTAAAATAGACTGCACCTTCATTTTATCTTCATTCGACAGTAATGGCAGGGATACCTGAACACGAAAAGCTTGCGCAGTTGGGAGATACTCCGTCACATACATCACTGGCTCAAGCTTGCTCTTCAATTCCTCATACTCTTCTACACGCATCGTATCAGACTTAGGTTTAATATAACAACCTAACGCATACTGATCCTTAGCCAAATAGGAGGAAATTGGAAGTTGGCGCCAACCCTGATCATAGAAGCGAATTTCACTTTCCTTGGATGGAGCACGGAAGGTCTTGATCACGCAAAGAATAGAATCACCTGCCGAAGAAGGCAGATATATCATTTGCAGACGAGCCGCCTTGCTGGTAGTAAACTCCAGATAATCATTCGTCAGCGTATCCATATCACACTCCTCACCCAAAAGATTCTTCACATTAGGCTTCACGCCCATTTCCTCTAATTCCACCAACTCCAGACGGAGATTCCTGTCTAAGGTTGGAAGAAGAGAGTCTGGCATAGATACCCACAAATCTTTCAGCGACTTAGCCTGAACGGAAGTCACCAACAATACCACCCACAGAAAAACAAAAAGTTTCTTCATAATCTATATATATTCATTAAATAAGCCTCATACACCGACTCACTTTACTATCAAGACGTGTACGAGGCTTTTATCTTATTTCCTACAGAAACCAATCAAGACAGGTCCCCTACAGGAATTTATTAATACTGGAATTTACCATAACGCAACTGGCAAGTCCATTTTCCCTGATAAGGAGAAACGAAAATCGTAAACAAACTGCCAATGCCCAATGGAGAACTACCTCCCTTATAGAAAGCTGTGCCACCATCTTCCTCATCATAAGAAACAGAATAGTGGGTTTCCATCTTCTTGGCCAAAGATTTCATCTTTGCAATAGCTGCAGCCTTGCTTGGACAAACAAAATAGAAACGAGCCTGATTCAGTTTGGTTGTTCCCTGAACCTCCTGAAAACCGAGTTCTACACGGTCTGCCTTGAAACCTTCAAACATCTCGTTGAGATAAACAAGTTTATCAGCACTCTGAGTTTTTGGTGTACCATAATCTTTACTAAGCTTTTGAACTGTCTCTTCGCAAGTAGAGCCGAATGCTACACCTAAAACATCGGCATCCTGTTTTGCGCTCGCTGACAATGAAGCAAACATTGCCAATGCAATTAATAATTTTTTCATGATTGTTATGTTGTTATACTAAAAACTGTCGCAAAGATACAATAAAATTAATATAAAACAAAATAAATCATCATTTTTTTTCAAAAAAGAGGAAATTTCCTAAGAAATAAAGAAATTTTCCTAACTGACATATTATTATTTCAAAAATTACCACAAAGCTACATTCCCTATTCCTGCCATACTAAAATGCACAGAAATATTCATAGCCTTGAAAACTCTACCTGTGGTACTTCCGCCAAAAACGAATTAAGTGGAAAGTCCTCTGTTACAAGGACTTTCCACTTAATTTATTGAGAGTCAAATATTTGCTATTATTCCTCTACAGCAGCCTGTGCCGCAGCCAAACGTGCGATAGGCACACGGAATGGAGAGCATGAAGCATAGTTCATGCCAACCTTTGCACAGAACTTAACTGATGAAGGCTCACCACCATGCTCACCGCAGATACCAGTACGAAGATTAGGACGGGTAGCACGACCATTCTCAACAGCCATCTTGATGAGCTGACCAACACCCTCCTGGTCGAGAACCTGGAATGGATCCACCTTCAAGATCTTCTTCTCCATGTATGCAGGGAGGAATGAAGCGATGTCGTCACGAGAATAACCGAAGGTCATCTGTGTCAAGTCGTTAGTACCGAATGAGAAGTACTGAGCCTCCTCTGCTATCTGACCTGCTGTAAGCGCTGCACGAGGAATCTCAATCATTGTACCAATCTCGAACTCAACCTCTACACCGTACTCGATGAATACCTCCTTAGAAGTTGCGAGGATAATGGCCTTCTGCTGCTTGAGCTCCTGAACTGTACCGATGAGAGGAACCATGATTTCTGGGCATGGATGGAATCCTTCCTTCTTCAACTCGCAAGCTGCACCGAGGATGGCGCAAGTCTGCATGGCTGTGATCTCAGGGAATGTGATACCGAGACGGCAACCACGATGACCGAGCATTGGGTTGTTCTCTGCCAAAGAATTCACACGCTTCTTGATTTCCTCTACGCTTACGCCCATTTCCTTAGCCATGGTCTCCTGACCTGCCAAATCGTGAGGTACGAACTCGTGGAGAGGTGGGTCGAGCAAGCGGATGTTCACGTGGCAACCATCCATAGCCTTGAGGATGCCGTAGAAGTCAGCCTTCTGATATGGGAGGAGCTTGGCAAGTGCTTTTTCACGACCCTCCACAGAATCTGCCAAAATCATCTCGCGCATCGCAACAATCTTCTGATCATCAAAGAACATGTGCTCTGTACGTGTCAATCCGATACCCTTGGCACCGAATGCACGAGCTACCTCAGCATCATGTGGAGTATCTGCATTGGTACGGATTTCCATCTTGGTATATTTATCGCAGAGATCCATCAGTTCCTTGAAGTCACCAGAAAGCTCTGCAGCCTTTGTCTCAATCTGACCAGCATAAACCTGACCTGTAGTACCATTCAAAGAGATGAAATCACCCTCCTTGTAAACTACACCTTCGATTTCAACGGTCTTAGCCTTATAATCTACATTGATAGAGCCAGCACCAGATACACAGCACTTACCCATACCACGAGCAACCACGGCAGCGTGGGAAGTCATACCACCACGAGCGGTAAGAATACCCTCAGCAGCAGACATACCAGCGAGGTCTTCAGGAGAAGTCTCGATACGAACCATGATGACCTTCTTGCCATCCTCATGCCATTCCTGAGCATCGTCTGCGTGGAATACGATCTGACCACAAGCAGCACCAGGAGAAGCAGGAAGACCCTGTGTGATGACCTTTGCCTTAGAGAGCGCCAACTTATCGAATACAGGGTGCAACAATTCATCAAGTTTCTGTGGCTCACAACGGAGGATAGCAGTCTTCTCGTCGATCATACCCTCGTGAAGAAGATCCATAGCAATCTTCACCATCGCAGTACCAGTACGCTTACCGTTACGAGTCTGGAGGAACCAGAGTTTACCTTCCTGTACGGTGAACTCCATATCCTGCATATCATGATAGTGGTTCTCCAACTTATTCTGCAGCGCATCCAGTTCCTTGTAAAGTTCAGGCATAGCCTCTTCCATAGAAGGATATTTAGCAACACGCTCCTCCTCAGAGATGCCTGCACGCTCAGCCCAGCGCTGAGAACCAATCTTAGTAATCTGCTGTGGAGTACGGATACCGGCTACCACGTCCTCACCCTGTGCATTGATGAGATACTCACCATTGAAGAGATTCTCGCCATTACCAGCATCGCGAGAGAAGCAAACACCAGTAGCTGAAGTATCACCCATATTACCGAATACCATCGCCATCACAGACACGGCTGTACCCCACTCTGCAGGAATGCCTTCCATCTTGCGATAGAGAATAGCACGCTCATTCATCCAACTATCGAATACTGCGCAGATGGCACCCCAAAGCTGATCCATAGGATTGTCAGGGAAATCCTTGCCAGTCTGCTGCTTGATAGCCGACTTGAATGCCTTGACAAGTTGCTTCAATTCATCTACAGACATTTCATTGTCCAGCGTGATACCGCGCTGCTTCTTCACCTCCATGATGATAGCCTCGAATGGGTCGATATCTTCCTTGTTGACAGGCTTCATGCCGAGCACTACGTCGCCATACATCTGTACAAAACGACGATAGCTGTCATAAGCAAAGCGCTCATTACCCGTTTTACGAGCCAAGCCCTCTACTACTTCATCATTCAAACCGAGGTTGAGGATGGTATCCATCATACCTGGCATAGAAGCACGAGCACCGGAACGTACACTAACTAAAAGAGGATTTTCCACATCTCCAAACTTTGAGTTCATCAAAGTCTCAATATGCTGAACAGCTTTCTCAACTTCATCTTTGAGAAGCGCTACTACATCTTCCTTGCCTTTTTCAAAGTATTCGTTGCACACATCTGTGGTAATTGTAAATCCTGGAGGTACAGGTACACCAATAAGATTCATTTCCGCCAAGTTGGCACCCTTACCACCGAGCAAGTTTCTCATGTCGGCCTTGCCCTCAGCCTTACCATTACCGAAAGTATAAACTCTTTTTTCGTCCATAATCGAATAGGTTCTAATTTATCAGTTATTGTTATTAAATTTTGTGATGCAAAAATACGATTAAAAATCGGTTCCACCAAACTTTTTACCATCTTTTTGCAATCTCGACATTACATTTTTAATTGTTTACGTACACACCATCTGCCGATAATAATTTATAAGCAAATTTGCTATTATTTTTACAAATCAACATATACCTTATTATATATAGTGGAGAAACTTGATGATATATAGAAAAGAAGCACTTCTTTATCAAAAAAAACAGAGAATCGCTACCACAGATGATTCTTTTTCATTCCAGTTTTCATACATCTTACAAATTACTTTGGAAAAATTTTCATTTTTTACAAAAAAGTAGTATCTTTGCACTCAAAAATTTAAATATCAATCATGGGAAGAAAACGTAAACCGTTACCATTCATAGAAAATGTTACCATCGAAGCTGTGGCTGCTGAAGGAAAATGCATCACACGCGTCGATGATCAAGTCATCTTCGTACCTTTCTGTGTACCTGGAGATGTGGTAGATTTACAAGTAGTTAAGAAGAAGCATAAATACTGCGAGGCAAAAGTCGTCAGATTCATCAAGAAGAGCGACGTTCGCCAGGAACCGATGTGCGAGCATTTCGGTATCTGCGGCGGTTGCAAATGGCAGAACCTGCCATACGAAGAGCAAATCAAGGCAAAGCAGAAACAGGTGGAAGACCAGCTCACCCGCATCGGCAAGATTGAGCTTCCTGAGTTCCGTCCTATCATGGGCAGCGTGAAGACACAGGAGTATCGTAACAAGATAGAATTCGGATGCAGCAACAAGCGATGGTTTACTGCAGAAGAACTCGCACAACTTCCTCAGAAAGAAGATGATACGGTATCTTCATTAAAGGAACGCCACGCACAGAATGCCATCGGCTTTCATATCACCGGGGCCTTCGACAAGATATATCCTATCAAGAAATGCTGGCTGATGGACGACCTCTGCAATGAGATTCGCAACTACGTATTCGAGTATGCAGATTCTCACGACTATACTTTCTACGATCTGCGTGAGCAACATGGATTGTTGAGAGACATGATGATACGTAACTCCAACACAGGCGAATGGATGCTTGTATTCCAATTCCATTACGATGAAGAAGGTGACGAGCAGAGAGCGCAGGAATTGATGCAGCAAGTAGCTGACAGATTCCCGCAAATTACATCGCTCATGTATGTAAATAACCAGAAGGGCAACGATACCTTCAATGATTTGGAACTGAGTCTTTTCAAGGGCAACGACCATATCTTTGAATTGATGGAAGACCTGAAGTTCAAAGTAGGTCCTAAGAGTTTCTATCAGACCAATACCGAGCAGGCTTACCACCTCTACTGCGTAGCGCGTGAATTTGCCAATCTCACAGGCAACGAGCTGGTTTACGACCTCTATACCGGTACTGGAACCATTGCCAATTTCGTGGCACACAAGGCTAAAAAAGTAATCGGTATCGAATACGTGCCAGAAGCTATCGAGGATGCAAAGGTGAACTCTCAGGTAAACCAGATAGAAAACACATTATTCTATGCTGGAGACATGAAGGATATCCTGACCAATGATTTCATCAGACAGCATGGTCGTCCTGATGTCATCATCACCGACCCTCCACGTGCTGGTATGCATCCTGATGTCATCAATGTGATTCTGAATGCAGCACCAGGTCGCATCGTGTATGTAAGCTGCAATCCTGCCACACAGGCACGCGACCTCCAGCTGATGGACGATTACTACAAAGTGGCAGCGGTTCAGCCTGTGGATATGTTCCCTCACACTCCTCACGTAGAAAACGTAGTGCTTCTCGAAAAGCGCTGCGAAACGGAGATCAAGCAGAAATTGAAGGAACGCAAAGAACGCGAGAAGGCTGCTGCTGAAGCCAAAGCTGCCAAGGAAGCTGAGAAGCTCGCCCTCCAGGCAGCTCAAGCAGAGGGCCTGACTGCAGAGGAACTCGCAGCTAAGAAATAAACCTTAAAACATAATAGAAAATGAAGATGAAGAATAGTATCATCATGGCGCTGATGACTATGGCGGTAACCACAGCGGGCGCGCAAGACAAGAAAACCATCGAGTTGCCAGCATGGCTCAACAACGTCAAGTTGTCGGGCTATGGCATGACTCAATATCAGTATAGCGGACAGAAGGGAAAGAAATCCAATTCCTTCAACATCCGCATGGGACGTATCGCCCTTGAAGGACGTATCGCCAACGATTTCTACTGGAAAACGCAAATCCAGTTTAATGGCAACACTTCCGACCTGGGCAGCAGTCCAAGAATGGTAGATTTGTTTGCCGAATGGCAGAAATACAGTTATTTCAAGGTAAAAATTGGTCAGTTCAAGAATCCATTTACCTTTGAAAATCCGATGCACCCTATCGATCAGGGATTCATGGGATATTCTCAGAACGTAAGCAAGTTGGCTGGCTTTAGCGACCGCTCTGGCAAGCATACATCCAACGGCCGTGATATCGGTCTGCAGCTGCAAGGCGATTTCCTCAAAAACGCTAATGGCCGCAACCTGCTGCACTATCAGATAGGTGTGTTCAACGGACAAGGCATCAATGCCAAGGACGTAGATAACCAGAAGAACGTGATCGGCGGCGTATGGGTAATGCCTGTGGCAGGAATGCGCATCGGAGCTTTCGGTTGGACGGGGTCTTATGCAAGAAAGGGAAACTGGAATGACGATGAACAGGGAAATATCATTTATAAGAAGGATGCTGCCGGAAATCCTGATCTTGACGATGAAGGAAACCCAGAAAAGGAGACATTCAGCGGTACCCGCAAACTCAGCCAGAACCGATATGCTTTCTCATTCGAATACAAGACCAACGACTGGACCGTCCGTTCTGAATATATTCATTCTACAGGTATGGCGTTTGCTAAAAGCATAACCAATCATGGGGATGCAGCCTCTAAAGATTGCAATCTTAACAAAGAAATTGGCAATAAGGCACAGGGTGTATATGGTCTTGTCATCGCACCTATCGTGAGCAAGAAACTCTATGCAAAGGCTCGCTACGATATGTACGAGGCTAACGGCAAGACTGACATGATGAGAACCCAATACGAAGTCGGTCTGAACTATCATATCAACAAGAACTTCACCATTCTGTCAGAATATGCGTTTGTCAACGACCGCGCAAGCGCAGACCACAATTATTCTATGGCAGACGTGGAAGTTTGCTTCAGATTCTAATATATAACTAAGCATAAGGAGAGATACTCATGGAAACAGAGGAAAGACATCATCACCACCATCACAGAGATGGAAGTGAACAAAGAAGTAGTGGACACAAGGAACATTACAGTCGCAGAGCAGGACACAATCGTCATACGAGATCACAGATTAGGAGAAGAATCATAGGAAGACTCCTATTCTCTTTTCTTTGTCTGATAGCTCTTGCCATCATTCTTTTCATCATTTATGACCATTATTTCGGGGCATTTTAAGGCATTTCATGAAATAAAAAGCTATTCATAAAAAAAGCCAAGTCAGCAGTTCACAACAAGAATACTGACTTGGCTTTTTTACATCAACTTGGCTATTTACATTAAAAAGAATAGGAGAAACCTACGGATGCATATTCCTTAAACTGCCAATAGCTCTCACCCTCCTTGCGCTTGGTGCCATCATCAAAACGAGGGTAAAGGAATATATTCGAAGAAATATACTTATTAAACTGGAAAGAGAAAGTATTCTCCCACTCCAACTCAGCACGCTCATAAGTAGTATATCCATAGAGGCGGGTCTTCCATCTCAGGTTTTCCGCCATCTGCCACGTAAAGTCAACCGTAAATTCAGAACCATAATCAACAAGCCCATGCTGTCCTTCTTCCAAACCATATCGGGTGGCAAGCGAACTGCGGCCCACATATTTCCAGTTAAGAGCCAAAGGAGCGATATGCGTGCTACCCTTCAGGCGATGATTGCACCAGTCGATGGAATAATCCATACCGACAGAAAGATTCAACTTGAAAGGTGACATGAAGTCTGAGTAAACAAACTTATCATTGCTACGAAGACCTTTCGTAAACTGAGTCTGCCCGATCAGCTGCAAGGTATAATACCATCTCTTGGTAGCTTGCAAACCAAACTTTCCGGTATAACGCAGCAAATCCTCAGAGGTCTTATATTTATGCAAGGTATCCCCCTTGGAAGTCTGGTAACCCAAGCGCATTTCCAACTTGTTTTCCCACTTCACCTTCTGCTTATTATTATAATTAGCCTGCATCGTGACACAACCCAACATCGAGTAGTTGCTCTCGCCACCTTTATACCAGTTATCACTCACATAATTCTGGAGGAACTGCAAGTAATAATCTCCCCTGATCGTCCAGAAATTAGGTTTCGCCACATAGATTTTCATCGGCGAAGCTTCTAATTCAATAGCCTTGGGAGCCACCTCCTCCACGATATCCACCTCCGTTTTTCTCGGAGCGCCTTCAGGAATAGGAGCACCAACCATATCCAGTCTGGACTCATTACTTCTCACAAGATCAGGACGGTTTAAGTAAATGAACATCAAAGACTTATCCAGCATACATTCAAGAGAATCAGAATAGCCAGCCGGATTCAATCTGAGAAAATGATTAGCAGGAGAATGATAAAAAGTAAGCGGGGTGAAAAGTCGGGAATAGCGGATATCTTTCGCAGCATAATAGCTGGAATCGATATGAGCACGAGCTGCGGATAAAGAATCCATATAATTCTTCACCCATTCAGCCGTTTCTGGTTCCAGCACCCCCTTGGTGTGCTTATGACTCTTTGGTTGTGCCCATGAAGAAAAACAAACCAAAAGAGCAGCCATTAATATATTAAATCTCAATTTCATAATCATTAAAAACTACACAATGATATAATTTAGGCGCAAAGGTAATAAATAATTCATAAAACAATGGCATTATTTGCAATAATTTTGGCTATTTCATAAATTTATAGTAACTTTGCATGCGATTATTCTAATTTAAAATATAAATATCGTGGCTGAAACTAAGTACATCTTCGTTACTGGTGGTGTGGTTTCTTCTTTGGGTAAAGGAATCATATCGTCTTCCATCGGTAAGCTTCTTCAAGCAAGAGGTTACAACATTACTATCCAAAAGTTTGACCCATACATCAACATCGACCCGGGTACACTGAACCCGTACGAGCATGGTGAGTGCTACGTGACAGTAGATGGTATGGAAACCGACCTGGACCTCGGACACTACGAGCGATTCACCGGTATTCAAACTACGAAAGCAAATTCTCTCACCACAGGTCGTATCTACAAGGCAGTCATTGACAAGGAACGTCGTGGCGATTATCTCGGAAAGACCATCCAGGTGGTGCCTCACATCACCGACGAGATCAAGCGCAATGTGAAGCTGCTCGGCAAGAAGTATCACTATGACTTTGTGATCACCGAGATAGGCGGAACCATCGGCGACATCGAAAGTGCTCCTTACATGGAAGCTATCAGACAGCTGAAATGGGAATTAGGCAAGAACGCTGTCAATGTACACCTCACCTATGTGCCTTACCTGAAGGCTGCAGGGGAGTTGAAAACCAAACCGACCCAGCACTCCGTGAAGGAATTGCAAAGTGTAGGTATTCAGCCAGATATTCTGATCCTCCGCACAGAGAAACATCTCGAAGAGGGAATCATGAAAAAAGTAGCCAGCTTCTGTAATGTGGATCTGGACTGCGTGATACAAAGCGAAGACCTCGCCAGTATCTACGAAGTGCCTGTAAACATGCAGAACCAGGGTCTCGACACAGCCATTCTCCGAAAGATGGGAGAACCTATCGGTGAAAAGCCTGCATTGGGTCCTTGGAGAACATTCCTCGACCGCAGAAGCAAAGCTACAGAGGTGGTAAACATCGGACTGGTAGGAAAGTACGATCTGCAGGATGCCTACAAGAGTATCCGCGAAAGTCTTTCACATGCCGGCACCTACAACGACCACAAGGTGAAGATTACATTCATCAATTCTGAATATCTCACAGAAGAGAATGTGGCAGAGCAGTTGAAGGGTCAGGATGGCATCGTCATCTGTCCGGGATTCGGCCAGCGCGGCATTGAGGGCAAGATCATAGCAGCCCATTATACCCGCACCCACGACATTCCTACCTTCGGTATCTGCCTGGGTATGCAGATGATGGTCATCGAATTTGCCCGTAACGTATTGGGCTACAAAGATGCCAATTCAAGAGAGATGGATGAAAAGACTCCACACAATGTCATCGACATCATGGAGGAACAGAAAAACATCTCCAACATGGGTGGAACCATGCGCCTCGGTGCATACGAATGTGTACTGAAACAAGGTTCTCGCGTCTTCTCTATATATAAGAAGGAGCACATTCAGGAGCGTCATCGCCATCGCTATGAATTCAACAATGAGTTCCAGAAGGAATACGAGAAGAACGGCATGATGTGCGTGGGACGCAACCCAGAGAGCGACTTGGTAGAAATCGTTGAAATACCAGGATTGAAATGGTACATCGGTACACAGTATCATCCAGAATACCAAAGTACCGTATTAAAACCACATCCTCTGTTCATGGATTTCGTCAAGACGGCTATCTCAAACAAGAAATAATATAAATTTCTAAAATAACAATGAACAAGAACAACATTATTGGCTTTCTTCTCATTGCCTTAGTACTTATTGGATTCAGCTGGTACACACAGCCATCTGCAGAAGAGAAGAGAGCGGCTTTCGTACAGGATTCCATTGCCAAGGCTAAGCATGCTGAGATAGAAAAGGCCAGCAAGGCTGCCGCAGCCAAGCGCCAGGCAAATGCCAAGGCTAAGATTGAGGCAGACTCTACAGCCCTCTTCTATTCTGCTTTGAAGGGTCAGGAGAAGAAGATCGTTTTGAAAAATGAGAAAGTTGAATTAACCCTCAACACCAAGGGTGGTACTGTCGAGAAGGCAGTAATCAAGGGTTATGTAGGTCACAACATCCAGGTAAAGGACGGTTCTGCCGACCAGAAGGATGTTACGCTCTTCGATGGCAAAGACCAGAGTCTTAAGTTTATGCTTGAGGCAAAGGAAGCTAACATCATCACCAGCGACCTCTACTTCACTCCATCAAACGTTACGGATTCTACGGTTACCATGACGGCTGTGGCTGGAGAAGGAAAGACGCTCTCCATGACTTATAAATTAGGTAAGGACTACATGCTCCACATGAGCTTCGCTGCTCAGGGTATGGAAGGTCTGTTCTCACCTAATTATAATAAGATGGACATCGACTGGAGTGATAAGGCACGCCAACAGGAACGTGGTTTCATGTTCGAAAACCGCTACACCACGCTCACCTATCACAATGCAGAGGGTGGCACTGACTATCTCAATGAGGGAAGCGAGAAGATCGATGAGAAAATCGAAGAGACCATCGACTGGGTATCTTTCAAAAACCAGTTCTTCTCTGCCATCATCGTAGCTAAAGACAACTTCGATAAGGATGCCTTCATGACCTCTATCCCACAGGAAAAGGGTTCTGGCTATCTGAAGCAGTTCCAGGCTAAGATGAAAACTCCTTTCGACCCAACCGGCAAGAAAGCCTCTGAGTTTGAGTTCTACTTTGGCCCTAACGATTTCCAGATTCTCAAAAATACCGAGAAGGAAAGCACCTTCGGCAAAGACCTGGAGTTCCAGAGGCTCGTTTATCTGGGATGGCCTATCATCCGCTGGATCAACCGTTTCTTCACACTCTACGTGTTCGACTGGCTGAGCAAGGTATTCCCTATGGGCGTCGTACTGATTCTCATCACCTTGCTTCTGAAGCTCATCACCTACCCTATGGTGAAGAAGAGTTATATGAGTTCTGCCAAAATGCGCGTTCTGAAACCAAAGCTCGAAGCTGCTACTGCGCAGTATAACAAGCCTGAGGATCAGATGCAGAAACAACAGGCGATGATGGCTGAATATGCCAAGTATGGTGTGAGTCCATTGTCAGGCTGCTTGCCAATGTTGATTCAGATGCCGGTATGGATTGCGATGTTCAACTTCGTTCCTAATGCCATCCAGCTTCGTGGTGAGCATTTCCTCTGGATGAACGACTTGAGTACGTACGACCCAATCTTTGAGTGGAACACCAACATCTGGATGATAGGTGACCACCTGAGTTTGACCTGTATTCTCTTCTGCGTAGCCAACCTGTTGTACTCATGGATGACCATGCGCCAGCAGAGAGACCAGATGGTAGGTCAGCAGGCTGAGCAGATGAAGATGATGCAGTGGATGATGTATCTCATGCCATTGATGTTCTTCTTCATGTTCAATGATTATTCATCAGGTTTGAACTTCTACTACTTCATCTCACTGTTCTTCAGTGCTGCCATTATGTGGACTCTGCGTAAGACCACCAACGACGAGAAGCTTCTCGCCATCTTGGAAAAGCGCTATCAGGAGAACAAGAGTAATCCCAAGAAGGCAAGCGGCCTCATGGCAAGAATGCAGGCTCTCCAGGAGTTGCAGCGCCAGCAGCAGGAAGAGATGATGAGAAAGAAGGCTGAACTGAACGAGAAAAAGAATAATCTCGGAAAATAAAGATTTATAGATAATAATTAAAGCGTAATGGATTACCAGGAAAAGGTGTTCGTTACGCTTTTTTAATAGCTACATCATGCATAAGCCTCATCCTTCAAATATAGTGAGGAGGACAATTGCTTATATGGCAAAGTTCTCGGAATGAGCAAGGATATGATTACCTACGAAGGTCAAGATGTCAATGAACTACGAAGGGATTTTGAAGGCGCAATAGATGACTATCTGGCCTTATGTAAAGCCAACGGCAAGTTACTCCAGTCACAAACGCATAACATTACCCCCGAAAAGGTATAATTTGTTAAATGATATTATAAATTATACCTTTTCGGGTGTATTTTCATTTTTTATTCGTATATTTGTCCCCGAAAGGGTATAAAACAAATAAAACATGAGCAATACATTATCATCATACGTCAAGGAAATGCGCAAGCAATTCGGATTGACACAAGTGGATTTAGCTGCTAAATCGGGGGTCGGATTGAGATTTGTACGCGAATTGGAACAGGGAAAAGAAACGCTGCGACTCGACAAAGTTAATCAGGTTCTCCTCCTCTTCGGTCAGGAAATCGGCCCCGTTCCTATCAAAAAAGAATAAAAATAGAATTTTATGAAACAAGGAAAGATTTATCTCTACGACCAATACGTAGGCCTGCTGACGGAAGACGAAACAGGCTTCACCTTCGCCTACGGTGCAGATTATCTGGCATCAAGTCAAGCCGAAGCCGTGAGCCTCACACTCCCGTTATCCGATGAGCCCTACCACGACACCGTTTTGTTTCCCTTCTTCGATGGGTTAATCCCCGAAGGATGGCTGCTGAATATCGCAGAAAGCAGTTGGAAAATCAACCAGCGGGATAGAATGTCGCTCCTCCTTGCCTGCTGCAAGGATTGTATCGGAGCCGTCAGCGTCATCCCACTTGAAGAATCTCATGCATAAAGAACCAACAATTCACCTACAGAAGGAACTTCACCTGCAGAAGGAACAAATGCTTCCCCCAAAAAATAGAAAGGAGAAAAAATATGAAAAAATGTCTATATTGCTATAAACCGCTCAAGCCAGGTCAGATAGATTACCACCCCACTTGCGCCAAGAAACTCTTCGGTACCAAGGAAGCCCCTGTCCTACCCTATGTAAGAAAGGAAATCGGCGACCTGGCAAAAAAGGTTGTGCGCGCTCAGACCACTCTCACTGGTGTTCAGGCAAAACTCTCACTCGATGTGAATCCGGGTGGAAAGAACGAGCCGTCCCGTTTCACCATCGTCGGCCTTTGGGGTAAATACATCTTAAAGCCGCAAACCGACCGCTACCGCTGTCTTCCAGAAATAGAAGACCTCACGATGCATCTCGCCGAAGCTGCCAAGATAACTGTTGTTCCCCACGGACTGATAAGATTTGCTGATGGCGAACTCTGTTATATTACCCGAAGAATAGACAGACTGGATGATGGAACCAAGGTACCTATGGAGGATATGTGCCAACTATCAGAACGCCTTACGGAATACAAGTACAAAGGTTCCTATGAGCAGATAGCGAAACTCCTAAAAAAATATTCATCATTCTCGCAACTCGACCTCGTAAACTATTGGGAAGTTGTCATTTTCTCATGGATTACTGGCAATGCAGATATGCACCTCAAGAACTTCTCGCTCTACAATAACCGCAAGATGGGTTATGCTCTTACTCCTGCCTATGACCTGCTCTGTACCAAGATCGTAATGCCCGAAGATACCGAGGAGCTCGCCCTGACACTGAACGGTAAGAAAAGAAAGATCCAAAAGTCTGATTTTATCAAAGTGATGAAAGCATCGGGACTAAACGACAAGGTGATTGCCAACATCGCCAAGAAGTTCCGTCGTTCTATCGTGAAATGGATAGATCTGATAGAAGCCTCCTTCCTGCCGGAAAGCATGAAAAAAGAATATAAGAAACTGATTCTCAGCAGAGTTATGGCACTGAGATAAATTGGAGAATTTGAGATAAATTGAAGAAATAAAAACAAATAAAGGTGTATCAAAGAGTTTGTTTGACTTTGATACACCTTTTTTATATCTTTATATAGCAAGATTGAGTAATCTTTATATCGTAAGATTGGGATTACTTCTTCAATACAGGCTCGCAAGTCAAGCCTACACCTAATTTTTTGAAGATACGCTGATCCACATCGCTCAGCATCACCGTGCAGTGAGCCTGACATCCACGAAGTTTAGGCAACTGCTCCAAAGCTTTTCGGCAATTCTCATCATTCTCAGAGAGAACAGAGAGGGCTACAAGAACCTCATCTGTATGAAGACGAGGATTGCGACCGCCGAGATAACTGATCTTCGTATGCTGAATAGGCTCAATCATAGACTGAGGAATCAGTTTAAGATTGTGATCAATACCAGCCAAATGTTTCATGACATTCAATAACAAGGCGGCACTACAACCTAACAACTCACTACTATGACCGCAGATGATGGTGCCATCCTCCAACTCAATAGCCGACGAAGTATGTCCCGTCTCCTTCTTATGATTCTTAGCAGCAACAGTCACCTTACGGTAATCTGTAGAAATCTTAGCCTGATTGAAAAGCATCTGTATCTTGGCTATTTCTTCCTCATTACAAGCACCCAGAGCCAACTTGTTGGTAGCAGCATAATAGCGGCGAACGATTTCATCCTTCGAAGCCTCGCAGCAAGCCTCATCATCAGAAATACAGAAACCTACCATATTCACACCCATATCCGTAGGAGACTTGTATGGATTAGAACCATAGATACCCTCGAAGAGAGCATTGAGTACAGGATAAATCTCAACATCACGATTATAGTTGATAGCAATCTTATTATATGCCTCCAGATGGAAAGGGTCGATCATGTTGACATCATTGAGATCGGCAGTAGCTGCCTCGTATGCAATATTCACCGGATGCTTCAATGGAAGATTCCAAACTGGGAAAGTTTCAAACTTGGCATATCCTGCACGCACACCACGCTTGTTCTCATTATACAACTGACTGAGGCAAACGGCCATTTTGCCACTACCAGGACCAGGAGCTGTCACGATAACCAGAGGGCGCTCAGTTTCTACATAATCATTCTTTCCGAAACCGTCATCAGAAGCAATCAGGTTGACATCATGAGGATAGCCCTCGATGAGATAATGACAGTAGGTTTTGATACCATCACGTTCCAAGCGCTGCTTGAAAGCTGTAGCAGCAGGCTGACCGTTGTAATGAGTAATCACAACAGAACCCACCATAAAGCCACGGTTTTGGAACTCGCCACGAAGACGGAGAACATCCTCATCATAAGTGATACCCAAGTCGGCACGCTTTTTATTCTTCTCAATGTCTGCAGCACTAATCACGATAACAATTTCAATGCTATCGCTGATTTTCTGAAACATACGGAGCTTACTATCTGGCTGGAAACCAGGCAATACGCGACTTGCATGATGGTCATCGAAAAGCTTTCCGCCTAATTCCAGATAGAGCTTTCCGTCAAACTGTGAGATTCTATCCTTGATATGCTCGGATTGAATCTTCAGATACTTCTCGTTATCGAATCCTATCTTCATATTCTTTTTACTGATATAACTAATTCTCTATTGATTGAACAAATCGAGTGCAAAAGTACAAAAAACTATCGAAATATCAAAAAAAAATTGTACCTTTGCACACAAAAAAGTAAAAAACAACAAGAATGATGAACGGAATTTATACAATTCTTCTATTGGTATTGAGCAACATATTCATGACGCTGGCATGGTATGGGCATCTCAAACTTCAGCAGACAGGTATAAGTAGCCATTGGCCACTCATTGGAGTTATCGCCTTCAGTTGGGCCATAGCTTTCTTTGAATATTGCTGTCAGGTACCCGCCAACCGTATCGGTTTTGTAGATAACGGAGGCCCTTTCAACCTCGTACAGCTCAAGGTCATACAGGAATGCGTTTCTCTCATCATCTTTGCGATCATCGCTAATATCCTCTTTCAGGGACAAGATCTGCACTGGAATCATGCTGCTGCATTTATCTGTCTCATCGCTGCAGTTTATTTTGTATTCATGAAATAGAATAAACCACAGATTATCAAGGTTTTACAAGATATCTATTAAAGAAATGCAAAGAGGATAATGAGCGTCATTGAGGAATGTAAATATAGAAATACAACATTAAAAATATAACCGACAATGGAAAAGAAATTACGTACAGCTTCCATCTGTGTACAGGGAGGCTATCAGCCAAAGAATGGTGAGCCTATTGAAGTGCCTATCATTCAGAGTACAACATTTAAGTATGACAATTCTGAAGAGATGGCTATGCTCTTCGATCTTAAGAAAGAAGGATATTTCTATACCCGTCTCCAGAACCCTACCAATGATGCTGTAGCGCAGAAAATAGCACAGCTTGAAGGTGGCGTGGGTGCTGTGCTGACAAGTAGCGGTCAGGCTGCCAACTTCTATGCCGTTTTCAATATCTGCGAAGCTGGCGACCATATCGTGACTTCCAATGAGATTTATGGTGGTACCTTCAATCTCTTCGGTGTAACACTCAAGAAACTCGGCATAGAATGTACTTTCGTCAATCCTAACGATAGCGAGGAAGAAATCCAGAAAGCATTCCGTCCTAACACCAAGGTTGTCTTTGGCGAAACCATCAGCAACCCTGGATGTGCCGTTCTTGATATCGAGAAGTTTGCCCGCATCGCCCACAAAAATGGTGTTCCACTGATTGTTGACAATACTTTTGCCACTCCTATCAATTGCCGTCCTTTTGAATGGGGAGCTGACATCGTAACTCATTCTACCACCAAGTATATGGATGGAACTGCATCTCAGGTGGGTGGTGTAGTAGTAGATAGTGGTAACTTCGACTGGATGGCGAATGCTGAAAAGTTCCCTGGTCTTTGTACACCAGATGACAGCTATCACGGTTTGACATACGTGAAGGCATTTGGCAAGATGGGTTATACCACTAAACTTGTAGCCCAACTGATGCGCGATCTCGGTAGTATCCCTGCCCCAATGAACTCATTCATCCTCAACCTGGGTTTGCAGAGTCTGCATCTGCGTATGCGCCAGCACTGTGAGAATGCTCAAAAGGTGGCAGAATTTCTGCACAACGACCCTCGCGTAGCTTGGGTTCATTACAGTGGACTGAAAGACGATACCTATTACGAACTTGCTCAGAAATACATGCCAAATGGTACCTGCGGTGTCATCGCCTTTGGTTTGAAGGGTGACCGTGAAACAGCTATCAAGTTCATGGATTCGCTCGATATGATCAACATCGTGACTCACGTAGCGGATGCCCGCACCTGCGTACTCCATCCAGCCAGTCATACCCACCGCCAATTGACAGACGAGCAGTTGAAAGAAGCTGGCGTAGCTCCAGACTTAATCCGTCTCTCAGTAGGTATTGAAGATGTAGAAGACATCCTCGATGATATCAAGCAGGCTTTGGACAAGATATAATACAAAGATAGCCCTCGACCATAAAAGTAGAGGGCTTTATCATTTATTAAAAAAGGTGTATCAATAGCCCAAAGACTTTTGATACACCTTTTTTACCCAACCATGCAAAACTTTATCTGTAAAAACACCAACAGTCAGCTAAGTAATGGTGAAAAATAAATTAGTAGGATTTGAGACTCATATTAATATGATACATTTTTCACTCAAATCATACCGGTTGTTTATTACCGTCACTAAACATAGCAACAATATTTTCCTTGCAATAATATCCTTTTAGTCCAATATTACAAAATCTTTAGCGAAAACATATAATTTCTTTGTGAAAAAAATTGTGTTTTGAAAAACTTTTTGTAATTTTGTAGCGGATTTGGTGAAAACCATCTCCAGACATATTAGAAATGATAAGAAGCGTTATGCTTATCTCATAGTCGGGAACGTAGGAAATTCAAGACTTATCAGAGAGATTGCATAGTGGTTCTCACGCATAGCGTGGGCTGCTATATCCATATTCTCTGATAAAAGGTAATTCCTACGACCTCCGACTTAGAGTGTGGCATTGCAGGTCCACGCTTCACGTTTTATATAGGTCTAAAGGACTGTTGGACCTTAATATAATAGGAACATGAAAAAGTTTTTTTACTTGTTTTACTGTGTGGTTCATTTCAGTTAGTTAGTAACGCACAAAGTAGCTTGGGAGCATTGAGGCAATATATAGAAAATTCCAATGCTCAATATGATGCCGCTATAACTTATAGAAGCGGTATCGAAAAATATTATGGAGAATTAATTGCTAAGAATGAACTTTCTTCTGAGGCTTTGAATAAGTTGAAAAGCATGAAGGACGAGAGTTTAAAGCGTATTGATGACAAGGCAACGTATGGTGACTATTCAAGAGCTGTAGATATTGCGGAATATGAGTATAAAACCACTACGGCTGCAATGTTAAATGTTGCTCGAAAAGATATTGAGGAGCAAAAAGAGTACATTCGCCAAGAACAACAGCGTATGTATAGATATACTCATCCTTTTGACTATATGTCTTATAACAAATATTCAAGAGTTATACAAAATCCAACTTATGAAACTTTGAGTACTGTGCAAATAACCAAGGTTGCACTATCTTCGCAAGAAACACGTGTTGAATTTAAAGTTAATAACAGAGCCAATAATGGCTATGTAAGTTGGGTAAGTATAGATTCTGGAACATATATTTATCTTCCACTAAAAAAGCAAAAATTAAAAATGCGTGATGCGATAAATATCGCTATCGCGCCTTTGAAAACAGAGTTTCATTTTCAAGATGAAGAGTTAGTATTTGCTTTAGTGTTTCCAGCCTTGCCACAAAATACAAGAACATTTTCTATAATAGAATCTGCAGATAGTAGTTGGAAATTTTATAATATAAAAATTAAGTAGGTAGCTTTATACCTTATTTTATAATAGACGGCTATGAAACAAAAGATATTACTCTTAGGATTGGGACTGAGCGTTTTAGTTAACTTAGTTGTTCTGTATAAGTAACTAAGTGCATCAGATGATAATTCTGAAAAAAGCAAGATGATGTTCCATCATTTACAGATTATAATAAGAGGATAGAATATGCACAGGTGACAATTAGTAAACTTGTCTGTGATAATTTATATTATCCTAATAGTTATGACCCTGTGACTACAGAGGTTGATAGTGCTTTTTAAGTTATCTTACAGATGCAGATTGTGTTGATGCTGCCTTAAAATTGATAGATTTAAGTAATTCCTATGAATCAACCAAGTCCAATTACGAACAAAACGATTGGACTATCCGATTTCACGGTAACCCCAAAGGGGCATTTTTGGAACGAGAAAGAAAAGAAAGGGCAGAATCGGCAAAAGAGATGAAAAGACTTACAACTGAAATAGAAGAAACACGTTCTATCATCAAGAATCGGGATACGTCAAAGGATGGTCAATTTATCGGATGGCAAGTAACACATAAATATCGGGCAAGCAATAGCAATGGTGTTGTCTCCTTTGGTAAAATGTTGTTTATACTTGACCCTCAGATGCAACAATGCTATTTTCGTTTTTCTTTGGAAGACGATGATAAAAAGAATCTTCAAACGATTAGGACTGTAATAGAAAACGAATTAGGTATTACAGAATAGACTTGTATATTCAAGCATAATAGCTTGGACTTCATGCTGTGCTGTATATTGCAGTAATAGACTGGCGATGTAAGACTGGTGATACTAAGGAACATATTATAAAACCTTAAATGTTAAGGAAATAATTGCGCAAATATCACAGATTCCTTATATTTGCAGCATGAAAAAAATAAAAGAAAAGCTGAATAGGATGAACAATAGTAATCCTTTCAGCACAAATGTAAATGATTTGGGTAATTATGTTGGTAATGCAAGAATATCTCTTGCTACAGCTCCTGTTGTTAATACTTCAAGAAGCGGTTATAGTCCTATAACCAGATGGAAGCCATATGCTTTTGCTTCTAATGATTCTTTTATAAAAGGCATACTTTCTGCAATTAAAAAATGTACTGCAAGGATTGGTGCAAGGAGAACTTTAACAGGTAGAGAAAGTCGGCTTCTTATTCCATATCGACCTACAACAGAAAAAGCTATTTACCTTCATTATCCAAACTATAGAGGTGGAGTGGAAGGAGATAAAGGTATCATGAAGAAAATGTTTGGCAATATAACATTTCCTGTAGGTCATAGTGCAATTATTACTCTTGACGAATTTGGACATGCTGCTTATTTTGAGTATGGAAGGTATAATGGTAAAGATAAAAATGTTATTGGTAATACAAGAAGAATAAATGGAGAACCTATTTTTGGAAATGTTAGGCATTTTGATATTCTATCAAAACAAACTCCTTTTGAAAATGACTCAGCTTACGTACAGAGAATACGCAAGAAACTTCCTTATAGTAAAAGTGGACAAATAGATATGACTGTTTTTGACCAAGCTAATATTGGTGCTATTAATAGAGGTTTTAGACGTTTAGCAGCAAATGGGAATAGGCTTGATTATTCTCTTAATCCAACAAATAGATATATTAGAACATGTGCTACTGTAGCAAATGATATTTTGACGCAAGGATTTACTGAGCATACAATCAAAACATACTTGGATAATCTTTATCCACAAAGGAATAAAGAACGTAAGCATCTTTATAACCAAAGTTCCTATACATTCTTTAATCCTTGGAGTAGCGGAAGACTATATAACAGAATGGAAATGTTTGGAGACAAAAGCTATATTTTAAAATGAAGAAGTCACGAAAAATCATCAAGCGAATAGCATATTGTTTCCTGGCAATAGCTATTCTCTTGAACCTCATTTGGAACTCAATCACATGCCTCAATGTCGAACCTGCATGTGATTACATTAACTCCCATGCACTTGAGGAAAGTCATGGGAGGGCAGCTTGGCACGTTTTGGGAGCATTGAATGCTGGAGGCAAGGATATGATTCTTGTACCAGCTTGGGCGTATAAGTACTACTTGTATATTTCGGATTTCGACTATGTGGAAGATTATACGCACTACGTTCCTGAGAAAGGTGACATTGTAGTCTTCCATATGACATGGAAGCATCCTTTAGGACACATTGCCATTTGGAATGGAAAGCATTGGGTATCTGACTACAAACAGAAAAGCATCTACATTGATGAGGACTATAAAGGTGTGAAATACATTGTCTATCGAAATGTGTTTAAATAATGATGAAGAAGATACTATAGTGGGAAACTTCACAAGCAAAGGAATAGACACTTTGCATGTGGAAGAAGTAATGCCGATTCTTTTGATTAACACAACATCAAATACTATATGGTATCTCCAAACAAACATATACCTAAAATCGAACTTTATGGTATTTTTCAAGCTCCTCTTAAATTGGTAAATGAGAGAGACTTGGACAGGAACGGAACCTACGAAGTGGTTACCTACAAACTCGGTACAACAGCCAATGGCGACAAGACAGAAGCAATTAATGGGAGTATTCTTGAATATCTTTGCACAAAAGTACAAAGAAAAGTGAACATGGTAAAATGTTTAACATATCTTTTGAAGAGTTTCTTGTTCTTTCGGAAAATTATCCTTATTTTTGCAGAACAATATAAAAAAAGGTGTAAAAATATGGTAGAGAATCAATCAACGAGCATTCGAAAATATCCCAAGCGCATCCCTTACGGCATGATGAACTTCAAAGCCGTTATCGAGGATGACTGCTATTATGTCGACAAGACTCCATTCGTGGAGAAAATTGAAAGAGCCAACAAGTTCTTCTTCTACATCCGCCCTCGCCGATTCGGCAAGAGCCTTACTCTCTCCATGCTTGAGCATTACTACGATATCAATCGAGCAAACATCTTCGACAAGCTCTTCGGGCATCTCTACATCGGTCAACATCCCACACCCGAGCACAACAAATATCTTGTCATCAAGCTCAACTTTTCAATAGTAAATGCAGAACTAAATGACTATAAAAAGGGATTAGACGACCATTGTCGCATAGCCTTTAATTTTTTCTGCGATGTATATGCGCAATATTTGCCGAAAGGCATCAAAGAAGGTATGAACCAACTGGATGGTGCGGTCAAGCAACTGAACTTTCTGTGTCGTGAATGCGAGAAGACCAACGCCAAGGTATTCCTCTTCATCGACGAGTACGACCATTTCACCAACAAGATTCTTGCTGAGCCCAACTGTCTGGACAAATATCGCAAAGAGACTCATGGCGAGGGATACTTGCGCACTTTCTTCGACACGATCAAGGCTGGTACGGATTCTACCATCGCCCGTGTATTCGTGACAGGAGTCAGCCCTGTCACATTAGACGACCTGACCAGTGGATTCAACATCGGCACCAACTACACTCTGAGTGCCCAATTCAATGAACTGACGGGATTCACGGAGAAAGAAGTGCGTGACATGCTCGAATACTACTCCACCCAATACGAGTTCAACCATACCATCGACGAATTGATAACCATCATGAAGCCATGGTACGACAACTATTGCTTTGCACTCAAGAAGTACGGCAAAGTGACGATGTACAACTCCAACATGGTGCTTTACTTCATCGACAATTATGTGAACAATGATTGTGAGGTGCCCGACCACATGATAGACGAAAACATCCGTACCGACTACAACAAGCTCCGCATGCTCATCCGCAGAGACAAGGAGTTTGCCCACGATGCCTCTATCATCCAGCAACTGGTGCAGCAAGATTACATCACAGGCGAACTCAAGTCGGGATTTCCTGCCGAACTGATAGGCAATCCCGACAATTTCGTCAGCCTATTGTTTTACTTCGGAATGGTCACCATCGACGGAACATACAAAGGAAAGACCAAATTTATTATTCCAAACGAGGTTGTACGCGAGCAGCTATTTACTTATCTGCTCGATACCTACAAAGAAAACGACCTCTCATTCGACAGCTACGAAAAGAATGAGTTGGCAAGCAATCTTGCTTATGATGGAAAATGGAAGGCATACTTCCAGTACATTGCCGATAGCCTGCATAAATACGCCTCCCAACGAGACCATCAGAAAGGGGAGTATTTTGTGCATGGCTTCACGCTTGCTATGACTTGCCAAAATCAGTACTATCGTCCTATCTCCGAAAAAGATACTCAGGAAGGATATGCTGACATCTTCCTATGTCCGCTGCTCGACATCTATAGCGACATGACCCACTCTTATATTGTGGAACTCAAGTACGCCAAAACGAAAGATACTGACGCACACATCCAACAGCTTTTCAAAGAAGCCGAGGTTCAAGTGAACCGCTACGCTCAAAGCGAAGTGGTCACTTCCGCCGTGAAGACCACCCAACTTCACAAGATTGTCGTCATTTACAGAGGTACTGAGATGGTGGTGTGCGAAGAAGTTGATAATCAATAACTCCCATTTACATTTTCTCTCTTCACCCAGCCATATTCAAATAGGAATAAGCGTTATTCAAGTTGAGAATAAACGCTATTGTTGTTAAGAAAAAAAACTCAAATAAAATTAAATACAATGATTAAAGCAATGATTTTAGCTGCAGCTGCACTCACGATGAGTACCACTACAGTTGATGCACAAACTATGATTCAAAAGAATGAGATCAAGGTAGGAAACCACCTGATGACTCCTGAGGCTCTCTGGGCTATGGGACGTATCGGTGGCGCCGAAGCTTCGCCTAACGGCAAGCAGGTGGTGTATCAGGTAGGTTATTACAGTGTGAAGGAAAACAAGGGTCATCAGATGCTCTTCATCATGGATGCCAACGGTAAGAACCAAAAAGCACTTACCACTGATGCCAAAAGCGAAAGTGATGCTGCCTGGATAGCCGGTGGACAAAAGATTGCTTTTCTCCGGGAGGGACAGCTCTGGAGCATGAACCCAGACGGAACCGATCGCAAGCAGTTGACCAACGATAAGTTAGGCATCGAGGGATTCAAATTCTCTCCAGACGGCAAGAAGGTCATCCTCATCAAGGAGTTGCCTTATCATGGCACCATCAAGGAGAATCCTTCAGACCTGCCACTCGCCACAGGTCGTCTGGTAACAGACATGAACTATCGCCACTGGGATCACTACGTGGAGAGCATATTGCACCCTTTTGTTGCTGATGTCACAGAAAACGGCACCATCAACGAGGGAGAAGATATTCTGAAAGGTGAACCATTCGAATGTCCTATGGCACCATTCGGCGGTATCGAGCAGTTAGCCTGGAGCCTTGATTCAAAGACTATCGCCTATACCTGTCGCAAGAAAGAGGGCGTTCAGTATGCCATCTCTACCGACTCTGATATCTACCTATATAATATAGGTACGCGCGAGACCAAGAATCTCTGCAAGGAGGCTGGTTATGTAGAGCCAAAGATTGATGCAACCAAGAGCATGAAGAATCAGGCTGTCAATGCTCCTGAAAATCTGAAAAACAATCCTGGTTACGATACCAATCCACAATTCTCTGCTGATGGTAAGTACATCGCATGGCAAAGCATGGCACGCAATGGTTATGAAAGCGACCGCAACCGTCTTTGTGTTTACGAACTGGCTACGGGTAAGAAAAACTATGTATCAGACAAGTTTGACTCCAACGTAGAAGGATTCGTATGGAACAAGGACAACAAGAGCCTTACTTTCATCGGTGTTTGGCACGGAACCCTGAACCTCTATCAGGCCAACTTCAAGGGCGAAGTTAAACAGATCACCAACGACTGGGCTGATTATGGTAGTGTAGCTTTGGCAAATAATGGCAACAAGATTCTCTCTACCCGTGCAAGCATGAGTCATCCTACCGATATCTATATCGTTACCCCTGGTAAGGATGCCAAAGGTACTAAGGTAGAACAGATTTCTCACGAGAACGACCATATTCTGAACCAGTTGAACCTCGGAAAGTGCGAACAGCGTTGGGTAAAGACTACAGATGGTAAGCAGATGTTGGTATGGATTATGTTGCCATCCAATTTTGATGCTACCAAGAAATACCCTACCCTTCTCTTCTGCGAAGGCGGTCCTCAGAGCCCTGTAAGTCAATTCTGGAGCTATCGCTGGAATATTCAGATCATGGCTGCCAACGGTTATGTAGTGGTATTGCCTAATCGCCGTGGTCTTCCAGGTTTCGGTAGTGAATGGAACGAGGAAGTCTCTGGCGACTGGACCGGTCAGTGTATGAACGACTATCTCTCTGCTATCGATGATGCAGCAGCCAATCTGCCATACGTAGATAAGGATCGCTTAGGTTGCGTCGGTGCAAGTTTCGGTGGTTTCTCTGTTTACTATCTCGCCAGTCATCACAACAAGCGTTTCAAGGCTTTCCTGGCTCACGATGGTGCTTTCAACTTGGAGAGCATGTACACAGACACAGAGGAGGCATGGTTCTCTAACTGGGAATATGAGGATGCTTATTGGAATAAGGACCTGAGTGGAAATGCCAAGAAGACTTACGAGAACAGTCCTCACAAGTTTGTTGATAAATGGGATACTCCTATCCTCTGTATTCATGGAGAGAAAGACTATCGCATCAATGCCAATCAAGGTATGGGAGCTTTCAACGCTGCCCGTATGCGCGGTATTCCTGCAGAACTTCTCATCTATCCTGACGAGAATCACTGGGTTTTGAAACCACAGAATGGTGTTCTTTGGCAGAGAACATTCTTCAACTGGCTTGATAAATGGTTAAAGAAATAAATCCTTTAGTTTTTTAAAAGCTAAAATCTCAAAAAAAACAGGGAATCCTCTTTCACGGGGATTCCTTTTCTTCTTAATCACAATCTTACTTATATGAAAAAGCTATTACTATATTTGACCTTGACTATATTCTTCGGACATGGAGCTTATGCCCAAAGAGCATGTCTATCCAAACTTTCCCCTATGCTCCGACACTATGTTTTGGAGGAACGCGAGAAAGAAAAACAAACCGTCAATCTTGCCAAAATACATGATGTCAAAGCAAAGAAAACTATAACAGGCATCCCCTCTCCCATGACTACTGCTTTTATCAAAGTGTCGGGAGATGGAAAAAAAGTGCTACACCAGCATGGTGGCAAGGTTTGGGCCAGATATGGTAATATATACATCGCTACGATTCCGCTTAACTCTGTATCCCGTCTATCATCATTACCAGAGATACAACGCATCGAAGCCAACATGAACCCGAAATGTACTTTAGATTCTGTCATCATTCAGACCAATGCTTTACCCGTATATGAAGGTAGGAATTTGCCACAGGTCTATACAGGAAAAGGCGTAGTTATGGGCATTATGGATATCGGTTTCGACTTTACAAATCCGAATTTCTACAACCCACAGATGACAGATTATCGCATCAAGGCTTTTTGGGATCAGATATCTTCAGACACCTTACAGAGTACATTGCCTGTAGGCCGCGAATATATCGGAAAAGAACATCTGCTTGCATTAGGATGTTCGAGAGATGCATATGACAATTCACATGGCACACATACCTTGGGAATAGCAGCAGGAAGCGGATGTGAAGGAGTGGCTTCAGATATTCCTGGCAAATACCACGGCATGGCATACGAAAGCGATATTTGTCTGGTAGCAAATGCGACATCCGAAAATGCTGCATTGATTGATTCTTCCCAAACCTATAAATTTACTTATGCCATGGATGCCTTAGGATTCAAGTATATCTTCGATTATGCGGATCAGGTAGGTAAACCATGCGTCATCTCATTTAGCGAAGGAGCAGGACAGGATTTTGATGGAACTGACATTCTATATGGCGAAGTTTTGGATAGTCTGACCCGCATTCCCGGTCATGTATTGGTATCTTCAGCCGGCAACAATGGTCAACAATATTACTATATGCATAAGCCATTGGAAAAAGAAAGTGCGGGCTGTTTTGTGAATAGTGCCAAACCATACGTCTATCACATCGCCAAATCATCTCAGCCATTTACTTTGCGCACCACCATTTATGAAGAAAGAACGCATCCTCATATCTTTGATGTGAATACCGAAAAGATTTTAGCTACTGCCGACTCTACCCTGATTGACACAGTAGAGGTGGCTGGAAAAAGGTATGTCATGATGATGGGGGCATACCCTTCCTGTTATCAGAAAGAAGAAATATGCTATGACTGGATGGTGAAAGCCTTAGACGAAAAAAAAGTGGGTTTAACCAACTATATAGCTTATCAGGTAATGGGCAAAGACGCAGACGTTCAAGTATATCATGGTTCGGGCAATATGTATATCTGCTCTGTAGATCCGTCACTTGCAGACTGCGAGAAGTCGCATAGCATCAATTCCCCTTCATCTTACCCGAGTGTGATCTGCGTAGGTGCCACCATCAACCATACCGGCTATACGGATATAGAGGGAAAATATAAGCAGTCTGAAACACTGTCCATCGGAGCACTTGGAGCCTATTCGTCAATAGGACCAACCTTCGATGAACGAATCAAACCAGATGTAATTGCACCGGGCAGTTCGGTCATTTCATCCTATAACTCATTCTATGAAGTATGTCATCCCGACAACTGGGACAGGGACACCCGCATTTCCAGTTATACCTATCAGGGAAGAAATTATTTTTGGCATTCCAATAGTGGTACCTCTATGGCTTCTCCGGTTGTGGGCGGAGCAATTGCCCTATGGTTAGAAGCCAATCCGAGTCTAAACAGTCAGGATGTTTTGGATATTATCAAGAAGACGAGCATTCCTTTAGACAAAGAACAAGATATACCAAACAACCACTGGGGTTACGGAAAACTGGATGTTTACCGAGGACTATTGGCTGCTTTGAACCTGGACGGAATATCAGATATCAGTACTTATCTACCTCAAAAAGCTCAAATCGGTATGGACAGGAACAAGATATGCATCAATCTCACAGAAAAAGCCACTCAAGATTTTAGGATTTCTGTCTATAACTTATCTGGAATAAGAATGAAAGTGGAAAAGATGCAATCAGGAGAAATGGAATATCTATGTGACATATCAGAATTGCCTACGGGCATCTATATCATACAACTATCTGGTTATCAAGCTATTCAAGGATCATCGCTGATACGAAAAAAGTAATTTCCAACCATCATTATAAATAGGTATTTGGATAAAACCCCCATTTTTAGGTATTGCAGCAATCAAAAAAACTTCGTACCTTTGCAATCGTTAAAAGCAGAGGCTTAACCTATAAGTGATAACGTTTCATGCAGATGAATGATTGAACCTTATAGCTGATTTGAAACTTTTAGATGGATTAGTTAAGTTAGATAATAATAATATCGAATCTTGTTCGCTAATTAAATAAAATTCATAATGTTTTTGTATAATAAGCAAGAGGGAGTCCGTGAGGATTCCCTTTTTTGTTTTCTATTGAGATCTATCAAGTTTGAATATGATCAATTTGAAAACAATTAGATTGGAAACAATCATTTTGAAGACAAAAAAAACTGTGTGCCAAAAGCTGACACACAGTTTCTCAAAATTATCTCTCTCTCTTATCATAATAATTTCTTCTTTTGTTTCAAGAATCATTACTTGATGAGACCACGATTCTTGAGAGTTGCATTGAGCAACATCAAATACTTGCGATACTGCTTCTCAGAAAGAATAGTATGCATGTATTTCAAATCCTTATTAATAGCCTTACCTACCATTGCATCACGCTCCTCAGCTGGAGCAATAGCAGCATTCATCATCTCTGCAGTGAAGTTCTTATGAACATCTGCTACAGCCTCAACCTGATCAATGTTAAGAGACAAAGCATCAGCCAAAGGACCCATCTTGATATTCATGTTGTAAGCAGCTGTTGCTGCTGTTGCACTTGCGTTCTCATCTGCTGCAAAAGTAGTTGTCATACTCAACAATGCTACTGCCAAAACTACTAACTTTTTCATAATCTTTTTACCTTTCTTTACTTTGTGAGCCTACCAATTGTGTAAATGATTGGCATTTCCTTACCCGAAGGATTAGCTCGTTTTACATTATCCTAAATTTTTGTCTTTTTCTTTTTGACGATGCAAAGATACGAACTTTCCACTGTGCTCGCAAACATTTTATTAAAAAAGTTGCCAAAACCCTTTCTTTTTTGATTTAAATCAAAGAACCACCCTCTTTTTTCTAACATATCGTAGCTTTTATTACACTTTTTATTTAAATATGTAAGAAAACAGTATATCTATACAGAATCTTATAAAATAAAGCCTTTTTTATTGTGTTTATAAAATTAGAAACAAAAAATATGGAGTGACTACTATTTCAGTTTTATGAAATTGAAAGTGACTACCTTTTTAGTTTATAAAGTAAAAAAGTGTCTACTGAAATCAGGAAAAGTCACCCAAGCCGTGTGGCATCTATGCCCAAAGCTTGGGCAAACCTTGCTCATTCGTATATCTGTGGATTAACAGTATGTAATCAAGAATATAAAGGGGAAATATAGCAAAGTGGAATAATTTCTTTCACATTCTTTGCCGATTGTCGATTTTTTATTGTACCTTTGCAGTCAATGTGCAAACACCTATATATAATCATGTAGAATAAGATATATGGAAGAACAAAATCATATAGACAAAGCGCTTGCTTTCATGGAGAGTCTGGAAAAGTTAGGAAACCAACTCAAAGCTGCGGAAGAACACCAGAAACATCTCTTAGCTCGCATGCTTGAACTTAAGAAGGAAAATCTGTTGGATTCTGAGGAATATGGACAACTCGCGCAACAAAGCAAGAGCTTGCAAGACATCATTGACAAATGGCGCCCTATTTATCTGGAGCGCATGGAAATGGTAAAAGGAGTTCAGAAAAGAAAAAGAACCAAGAAATAAACCATGTGGTTCTTTGTCCTTTTGGACTTTTCATATACTGGGGTAATCTTCTAAATTATCAATAAAGAAACCACAGTAAAAATCAAAGATCCAAAATTGTTAGCAAAAAAATAAATGGTAAAAAGTGACTATAATAAAATAAAAAATAAATAAAATGGAAGAAACAAAAAACAAATTTATCGTTTTGTCATACTCACTCTATGACACAACAAAAGGTGACGATGGTAACGAAGAATTGCTTGAGAAGACTGCTGACGAGCGTCCTTTCATCTTCGTAAGCGGTATGGGTGCTACTCTCCCTTCATTCGAGGAGCAGGTAGTTAACCTGGAGAAAGGTGCTGAGTTTGACTTCGAATTGACTCCAGACCAGGCATATGGTGAGCATTTCGACGAGCGTGTCATCGAACTCGACAAGCAGATCTTCACTATCAACGGTCAGTTTGATGCTCAGCATGTACAGGTTGGTGCAGTAATTCCTCTCCAGAACGAGGATGGCAACCGTTTCTTGGGCCTTGTGTTAGCTATCTCAGAGGACAAGGTTAAGATCGACCTCAACCACCCATTGTCAGGCAAGAAGCTCAACTTCTGTGGTGAGGTTTTGGAAAACCGCGAGGCTACTGCAGAAGAGGTTGCACACATGGCTAAGCTCCTGAGCGGTGAAGGTCAGCAGGGTTGCGGCGGAAGCTGCGAGAACTGCGGTGGCGACTGCAAGGATGGAAATTGCGAAGGTGGCAACTGCGAGGGCGGTTGTGACTGCAATAAATAATCATACAATATGAAGATGGGGCTTTCATGCCCCATTTTTTTCATGACAATAAACCCATAATTTTATGAGAAATACTTTTGGCAATCTCTTCACGCTTACCACTTTTGGCGAAAGCCATGGTATAGCTGTAGGCGGTGTAATTGACGGCTTCCCTGCTGGCATCGAAATTGATATGGATTTCATTCAGAGTGAACTGAATCGTCGCCGACCAGGACAAAGTCATATTACAACTTCCAGAAACGAAGCTGACAAAGTGGAGTTTCTCAGTGGCGTTTTCGAGGGTAAATCCACAGGAACACCTATCGGATTCGAGGTAAGAAACACCAACCAGCATTCACAGGACTACGAGAACATGCGTTGTCTGTTCCGTCCCTCTCATGCAGACTATACTTATCATGAGAAATATGGCATCCGCGACCATCGCGGCGGAGGTCGTTCTTCTGCCCGTATCACCATCGCCAGATGTGTAGGAGGAGCTCTTGCTAAATTGGCACTGCGTCAACTCGGCATCAGCGTCACCGCATACACATCACAGGTTGGCAATATCGCCCTTAACAGAGACTACCGGAAGTATGATCTTACAACTATCGAAGACAATATCGTACGTTGCCCTGATCAGAAAAAAGCCAAACAGATGGAAGATCTCATCGCCAAGGTAAAATCTGAAGGTGATACCATTGGAGGAGTTATTGCATGTGTTATCAAGGGTTGTCCTGTTGGTTTGGGTGAACCGGAATTCGATAAATTGCATGCACAGTTGGGTGCAGCCATGTTGGGTATCAATGCCGTCAAGGGATTTGAGTATGGAGAAGGATTTGAAGGAGTTACCACTCGTGGCAGCGAACAGAACGATGTATTTATTCCTGCCAAGGAAGGTACTACCCATCAGGTCATCACTCCTACAGACGGACAGGATGTTACTACGACAACCAACCACAGCGGAGGCATCCAAGGTGGTATCAGCAATGGTCAGGACATCTATTTCCGCATAGCATTCAAACCCGTAGCTACGATCTTGACAGAACAGCATACAGTAGATCTGGAAGGCAATCCTACCCTACTGAAAGCCCGTGGTCGTCATGATCCATGTGTCCTGCCTCGTGCAGTACCTGTTGTCGAAGCAATGGCAGCTATGGTCATCCTCGACAATTATCTTTTGAATAAGACCGTGAAATTATAAGGAGTAAGCTTCATCATAGAACGAAGCTTACTTCTTAAGGCAATGAAGCCTACTTCGACAAGCATCGAAGTAGGCTTCATTTTTTCACCCCAAAAGCAGTTATAGGCTATTAAGCCATTATGCCAAAAAGAGACCTACGCTGTCATTTGCTTCAACTTCTTCAAGAGAGCAAACATAACAATAGCACTGATCAAACAGAGCGCAATTAAAATACCCCAATTATACATCAAAGGAATCTTATTCCAAAGCATAGATGGGATTGAGCTCAAATAGTTACCGATTGCTGTAGCTACAAACCAACCACCCATCATCAATCCCTTATACTTAGGAGGTGCTACCTTAGAAACAAAGGCTATGCCCATAGGAGAAAGCAGCAACTCAGCAAGTGTCAAGGTGAAATAGGTGGAAATCAACCATCCAGGAGACAAGATACTTTGGGTGCTGTCACCCAAGGCCATTGGTGAAATCAAATCGGTCGAAGCCAAGGTAATCACACCGAAGCCTAGAGCTGCCACCAACATACCCCAAGCAATACGAGTAGGAGCACTCACCTCCTTGCCCTGCTTGGTGAGCGTACCAAAGAACAGCATACTGAATGGAGTCAATGCGACAACAAAGAACGGATTGAACTGTTGAAAATCAGAAGGCTGACCCATCGTCGGATTTTCCATTCTCATAAACAAAACGATGGCTACCGCCCACAAGACAATAGTAGAAACGCCACAGATAATCTTGTTCTTGCTAGTCTTTGCCTGGAACGACCCAAAACCAGTGTAAACTGATAGAGCGATGAGAGCTAAGCTAAAGATATTAAACCATACGCGCATACCACCACTCACGGTCAAGTTGGTATATTTCTTGGCAAAGAATGTCAAGGCTGAACCATTCTGGTGGAAAGCCATCCAGAAAAAGATGACCACTGCGAAAACTAGCAACAAAGCGATAACACGATCCTTCTCCTGCTTAGGAGTAAGCACCTCGACATTGCCCTCCTGCTCCTTAGCTTGCTTGGCCGTCACATCGGCGTGCTTGAACCAAGAACGACAAGCAAAGTAGATGACAGCAGACACAATCAAGGAAACACAAGCCACGCCAAAGCACAAGCCATAAGCACCATAAAGCGCCTTCAGGTATTCAGGATTGGTATTGGCTGCATCATACACAAAACCATATTGACCGAGATATACATTGGTAATCCACTTTGCCATAGAAGGTGCAAACATAGCACCGATGTTAATTGCCATGTAGAAAAGGCTGAACGCATCGATACGACGCTCCGCATACTTTGGATCATCATACAAATTACCCACAAGCACTTGTAAGTTACCCTTGAAAAGACCCGTTCCCAAGGAAACGCAAGCCAAACCTGCAAACATAGACACCTGACCAGTCGTGTCGGCATCTGTTGGAATTGCCAATCCCAGATAACCTAGGAACATTGTTACAAAACCGATGGTAACACACTTGCCATAACCAATCTTATCGGCAATCATACCACCGAAGAGAGGTGCGAAATAAACTACGGCCAGGAAGATAGCATATACCTGTCCTGCCTGCGACTCAGTCCATCCAAACTTAGCTTGCATGAACAACGTAAAAATGGCGAGCATGGTATAGTAACCAAAACGCTCACCAGTATTAGCCAAAGCTAACGCATAAAGACCTTTAGGTTGATTCTCAAACATAATTATTTTAATTAATTTTAATCTGTTTGCAAAGATACGGAAAATCTTTGAATATACAAACAATATGCACTATTTTCATCAATTTTACCTCACTTTTGTTGTAAAATCATGTAACAACTTAGGCACATTTCCAATTCTTTTACTAATTATCTGCCAGATAAAAAATAAAAATATTCAAGAAGATACACAATAAAATCAAACTTTTTCGGTTTATATGACAAAGAAGTTGCAGTTTTTTTTGTAATTTTGCACCCCGAAACAGGTAATATCGGTTTCAGCGATAATAAAACAGATAATTTAATAGACAATTAAATACAGGTAAAAAGATAAATATTTATGAGACAACTTAAGATTAGCAAGAGTATAACCAACCGTTCCAGTGAAGCACTTGATAAGTACTTGGTGGAGATTGGTCGTGAACCTATGGTCTCTATTGATGAGGAGATCGAACTCGCACAGAAGATCCGCAAAGGCGGTCGCGAGGGTGAGCGTGCTAAAGATAAATTGGTGAAAGCCAACCTCCGCTTCGTGGTTTCTGTAGCAAAACAGTACCAGCATCAGGGCCTTTCGCTCACCGACTTGATTGATGAGGGAAATATCGGACTTGTAAAGGCTGCTGAGAAATTTGATGAGACTCGCGGTTTTAAGTTTATCTCATACGCAGTTTGGTGGATTCGCCAGAGCATCCTTCAGGCTATTGCAGAGCAGAGCCGTATTGTTCGTCTGCCACTCAACCAGGTAGGTGCTTTGAGTAAAATCCAGGCTGAGATTAGTAAGTTTGAGCAAGAGCATCAGCGCAAGCCATCCGTTTCAGAATTGAGTAAGATAACCAACATGGAGGAAACTAAGATTGACCAGACCATCAAGGCTGACAATCACCACATGAGTATCGATGCTCCATTCGGTGGCGAGGATGATGACAATGCGATGGTTGACGTGATGGCATCAGGTGATGACACACGTACAGACAAGCAGGTGGATTTCGAGTCAATGAGCAGTGAGTTGAAGCGCGTACTTGACGCTGTTCTCAAACCTCGTGAGCGTGATATTCTCTGCTATTGCTATGGCATCGGATGCCATGAGAAAGGCTTGGAAGAAATCGGAAGCGAGTTCAATCTCACCCGTGAACGTGTACGCCAGATTCGCGAAAAAAGTATTCTGAAGCTTCGCGACAGTGGAAAGATAAAAATTCTCATGAAATACTTAGGATAAAAAAAAGCTTGGCAAAATTTATTTGCCAAGCTTTTTTATATTTCTCTATTAACTAAAAAGGGTTCCTTTTACTTCATCAAGTCTTGCCTTAATGCTGGATGAAAATTAATGCTGGATGAAAATTAATGCTGGATGAAATTTCCATCCTTATCTATCAGTCCAGACATACCATCCTTGACTGCTTCAAAATAAGGATATTCATCGCGTAAACAAATCTCATCATAGAGGAAGTCTGCTACAATGGTATCATTACCATCAGGATAAACCAACCCCATCTTGCCATTCTTTTCTGCTATTACAGGCATCATGCTCAAGTCGTCATTGTAAATATAGCAAGTACGGAGGAAGTCATACTGAGGCGAAAGCATAATCTCACCCGTATGATTCTTCATACCAAACTTACCATTCTGCTCAAATACCTCATGATACTGGATATACTTCTCTTTGAGGCGAAGATAATAGAAAATCATCTTGCGCTTGTCATTGACAAATTCCAACATATATTGGAATGTATCACAATAGTTAGCTACAGAGCGAACCAGTATCATCTTCAAATCAAGGCCATCCAGCGCCTTCCTATTCAAGTCAATATACTTGGCTATCGCCTTTTCTTTCTCCGGCAAGGTCAAACTTGCCAAGCGTTCCTCAAACTTGAGCATGGCAGTTTTAGTACCCGACATACCTTTGATATATCGGTGAATCTGTCTTCCCATTTCTGCACAGACGAACTTGTCAATCTCTTGCTGCTCTATCGGGTCAGCATACTCTTTTATAAGAGCTTCAGGTGTCGTGTTCATGGTTAGTCCTTTCTTTTTTATAGATGTTCCTCATCCCACCAATAGGATGAGAGAACATCTGGGTTTATAATTATTTAGTACTCAATATCATTCAAATATGATTTCTGAAAAAATGCATCAGAAAATCAGCAGACCTTATCAGAGAAAAATTATTTCTTGATATTAGGCTTCTGCAAGCCATATCCCTTGCGCTTATCTTCCAACATAAGAAGAATGGAAATCAAGATAGCCACTACACCGAAACCGGCAAAGATAGTCATTGTCTCCGTATAGTCTATCACGCCATTAGCCGCCGTGTTAGCCTGATTAACCTTACCAATCCAAACTGGAACAAGAGCCAAGCCGATATTCTGAATATAGAAGATAAGAGCATAAGCAGAACCTAAGAATTTCATCGGGATAATCTTAGGTACGGATGGCCACATGGCAGACGGAACCAATCCGAAAGCAACACCTAAGATAAGCATCATGATGATAGCCACCACGTATGAATCCATTGGCAAAGCAAATACGATATGAACCAAGGTCAAGAGGCAACTGCCGATAAGCATCAAGGTTGCACCCTTACCATATTTATCATATATACTACCAAAAAGTGGAGTCAGGATAATAGTACCATAAGGCAGCATAGCTGGAATAAAGCCAGCTACATCTTCACTTACTCCATACTTGAAAATCATCAACTTGGTAGCAAACTTCAGGAATGGGAACACGCCTGCATAGAACATGAGGCAGAGCACTGCGACATACCAGAAACCTGTAGTCTTCACCAAACCAGCCAAATCAGAGAACTTGAATCCCTCTTCCGGTTCCGTTTCAACAGCAGCAACAGATGCATCTTCCTTCTTATCCATCACGCAATAAACAAGATAAACCATGATACCAGCACAAAGCAGGGCAAGACCTAAGCCTACAGAAGCAGAAACGCTACCCATCATCTTGGCAAACGGAAGAGAAGCACTCAAGGCTGCAGCTGTACCCAAACGAGCCAAAGCAACCTGCACACCCATCGCCAAAGCCATTTCGTGACCAGTAAACCACTTAGCAAGTATCTTGGTTACTGTAACTCCACAAATCTCACTACCTACACCGAAAATAGCAAAACCAGTAGAAGCAAGTACCACTTGGGTCTGATATTCACCAAAGAAAGGCACAGCGATAGTACCCGTAAACTGATTGCTAACCGCATACCATTTTACCAACGCACCAGCAAACATCAATAATGTAGCAATCACACCAGTAAAACGGATGCCAAACTTATCCAAGATAATACCACCAAAGAATAGGAGCAGAAGAAACACATTGAAGAATCCATATGAACCAGAAAAGAATCCATATTCATCTGATGTCCATCCGAGTCCTAAGCCGCCATCCTCTTTAGCAGCTGTCAAAAGCGGCTCCAATGGTGACATTACGTCTGTAAAAAAGTAGCCAAACATCATGGTGATAGCCACGATCAGTAAGGCTGACCAGCGAGCTGACTTAGAGTCGCTCAGTTTCTGTTGAAATTTTTCTGTAGTTGTCATTAATCTATATATTTATTATTTTCTCTTTACATCCTTGGTTTTTACGATATCAAAAAGATATGATACTTTGAACACAATCTGACCGAAATTACTTTTTCCAAAGAAATCCTTCTTGGAAGAGCCATAGATGTTGCCCAGTCCATAGTAATAACGAGCCTCAGCCAGGAAATGTCCTACCTTCGGGATACTATATTCTGCACCTAAGCCTAAAGCTATGCCATAGTCAAACTTATTCTCCACAGCCATCGTATCCTGCGCCATAATGTTATTCACCCTGTCATTATCCGTAGCTGGCAGGTGTTTCGGGTCGAAGTTGGTCTTCGTAGATTCACTGAGATAGAATCCGAACTGAGGACCCGCGTTAACGAAGATATTCAGTCCACGTGTTTCTCTACCCCATGCTAAATGTGCAAAGATGGGAACCTGAACATAACTGATGGTACGCTCGTATGCCATCGGTTCACCCGTATTGGTGATGATGACCGGTGCATTTTCGATATCCAGAATTTTCTCCTTCCATCCCGCCTGAGCGAAATTCACCTCTCCATAGACAGAGCAGACACTCTTGAAATATTTCTCGCAAACATATCTGAAAGAGAAACCACCGGTCAGTCCTCCATGTTGGTTTTGAGGAATACTGGGAGTAAAGCCCACGCTACTCATCAAGTAACCACCATTTACACCTATAGAGAAGTCATTGCGATGTTCTCCGATCTGAGCATTTGCTGTCATAGCGCCCAGCATCAGAAACATCACCAATATCTTAATTGCTTTCATTTACTTATCTTTAATATGTCACATTTAATAGGTTACCGCCTCTATTTGACGATTGAATGTATAATGGATCAACTGTAATATCTGATTACGGTAACCACCCTTTGAAGTCTTGACAAAATGCAGAGGAGTCTGCACAGGAGTATAGTTTACCTGCGTCAACTGCCCTGTGAAATTCTTGCCATACTTATTGACGCCCTGAATGAAGAACATCGCCTGATCATAACCCGTAATGGCAAATCGCGGCATCGCTACCTGCATAGGTTGATGAAACCAGGTATTGTATCTACTCTCCAAATCTATCGTCTTAGCAGAATTTGCATTATAATAGAATGTGGAAGGGATATAAGTATCATATTTATAGAAGCGGTCGAGATTGTACTTGGCATACATCAACCACTCGGTATAACCATAGAGGGAGATGTCAGCACCAGGATACTTGGCGGTAAACTCATCCAACTTATTCAGAACCTGAGTCAGTTGTGGCGAACGTCCCGTATTGAGTATCACTACATTTTGTTTGGAAGGAACAAACGACTTGGCAAAATATTCCAATGAAGAGTTAACGTTGGTCACACTATAAGTAATCTTTCTCTTCTCCAGTTCCTTGCGGAGACCAAAAGTAAAGTTACCTTTACGTGAAGTACTGTCATTGCAATCCACAAAGATAGGATGTACATTCTTAAAACGGTTTAGGAAAGCCTTGATGCTTGCATCATTGAGCGATTCCGGAGACTGATAAACCTGGAAGATTTCCTTGCAGCGATCCACCTGGTCACCATTGATAGAAAAAGGAATCACCATCTTGATGCCATAGGTCTTGCAGAAATCAGCCAATGAAGCCACCTGCTTGGTATAAAGCGGACCAAAGATAAGATCACACTGATTGGCACCTTCCTGTACTAAAGTAGTACGGATATCCGCATCAATAGGCACATTCCAGGCATGAATATTCGTAGAGATACCTTGCTGCTTCAATTTTTCGCAAGCCATCAGAATGCCACGATAGAACTCCACCATACGCTTGCCGTCACCATCTACATCATGAAGAGGAAGCATCACACCCACATTCACCGTATTGGCTTTCTTCTGAGGAGTCACCTGCTTCTGAGCCACATTGGTCTGAGCAGCAACAGCCGTAGTAGCAGTATTCTTCTCGAAAGGAATAAAGATAGTAGCACCCTTCTGGAGCATATATCCTTCCTTCTTCATTTCCGGGTTGGCTTCCATCAGTTCAGGCAGACTCAATCCATACTTATTGGCGATACCGAAAATCGTATCCTTTTTCTTTACCGTATAGATATCACGCCATTTAGTAGTCTGGCAGAACGCAGAGGCATTGAAAATAATCAATCCTATGCCCAACAAGATGTATCTCATTTTTTGTTTCATTTTTTTCGTTGATTTATGTTATTAATCCACAAAATTATGATTTCTTTTGCTTAATTTTATAATTTCATTTGCAAAAATACAAAAAAACTCTCATTCAACCATACTCTAATTCAGAAAATTGCGCTATCTTTGCAGAAATTTACATAAAGACATGAAAATAAAGACGAATTTCATATTATTATTGATGGTGTTTTTTGCCATGGCAACAACCAGTTTTGCAGACGATGCACCATCTATAGCCCCATCAGTCACCTATACAACCAGTGATGGTGAGACTAATGAGGACGCATCCTATTCAGGTTCCGCTCCTATCAAGGCAGCTTTCAAGGCAAACCCAACTGACATTTCCGGATGGACACCCTACTATGAGTGGCATATCTATCACGACAGCGATACGGAACCATATATAATAAGGTATGAAGAAAATACAGATCTTGAATTTAATCAGTCAGGTCTGCACCGCATCATCCTCTATGCCAAATTCACGAAAGATGGACAGGTTATCGAACAGAACAATGAGGATTCTCCTCTCACTCTTACCATCTCTGAAAGTTTCTTGCAGATGCCTAATGCCTTCTCACCAAACGGCGATGGTATTAATGATATCTACAAGGCGAAAGACGGATACCAGAGTCTGACCGAATTTCATGCATATATCTTCAATCGCTGGGGACAGAAACTTTATGAGTGGAATGACCCTGCAGGCGGTTGGGATGGCACCTATAAGGGTAAACCTGTGAAAGATGGTGTCTATTTCTGCCTGGTCAAGGCAAAAGGAGCCGATGGCAAGACCTACAACATCAAAAAGGATGTCAACCTGTTGAGGGGCTACATCGAATCCGGTTCTACGGCCACGGAATAAACCCGAGAGCAACAGGATTAGAAAGAAAGGAAATCATCCAAGTCGTATTTCCATAAAAAAAAGAAGTATTTCAAGAAGAGAAAAGCTTTTCAAGGAGCATTTCTATACAAAAAAATAGCATTTCAACAAGAATCAATTAACTTCAATGAATTCAGAAGAAGAAAAGATAAACGTGTGGGGAGCCAGAGTTCACAACCTGAAGAATGTGGACGTAGAGATTCCCCGCAACTCACTGACAGTAATTACAGGACTTTCCGGTTCCGGCAAGTCATCCTTAGCCTTCGACACCATTTTTGCAGAAGGCCAGCGACGCTATATCGAAACATTCTCTGCATACGCCCGCAATTTCCTGGGCGGCATGGAACGTCCTGATGTAGATAAGATTACAGGTCTCAGTCCTGTCATCAGTATCGAACAGAAGACTACCAACAAGAATCCCCGTTCCACCGTGGGCACAACCACAGAAATTTACGATTACCTGCGTCTGCTCTATGCACGTGCCGGTACTGCTTACAGCTATCATAGTGGCGAGGAGATGGTAAAATATACCGAGGAGCAGGTCATCGACATGATTCTCAGCGATTACAAAGGTCATCGCATCTACCTCCTTGCCCCACTCGTCCGCCAGCGCAAAGGACATTATCGCGAACTCTTCGAGAGTATGCGCCGCAAGGGATACCTATATGTGCGGGTTGATGGAAAATTTATAGAACTCGAAAGTGGAATGAAAGTGGACAGATACAAGAACCACAACATCGAGGTTCTCATCGACAAACTTGCAGTTCGCGATGACGACGAAGAGCGCATCCGCAAGAGTATCACCACAGCCATGAAACAAGGCGACGGCATGGTGATGGTCATTGATAAGGAGAAGGATGAATCCAAGATTTTCTCCAAGAGACTGATGGACCCTGTTACCGGAATGGCTTATCGGGATCCAGCTCCAAACATGTTTTCCTTCAACTCTCCCGAAGGAGCATGTCCACACTGCAAAGGTTTGGGAAAGGTAAACCAGATAGATCTCAAGAAGGTAATTCCAAACGAAGACCTCAGCATCTATGCTGGTGGAATAGCTCCTTTAGGCAAATACAAAGATCAGAAGATTTTCTGGCAGATAGAATCATTGTTGGAGAAACATGATGCCACGCTCAAGACACCTATCAAGGACCTTGACGAAGACACCATGCAGGAAGTTTTATATGGTACACTTGAAAATGTAAAGATACCGAAGGAAAAGACAAAAACCTCTTCCGACTATATCTGTGCATACGATGGCGTTATCGACTATCTCCACAAAGTCATGGAGAATGATGACTCTACTGCAGGAAAGAAGTGGGCAGATCAGTTTATCTCCACCATAGATTGCCCAAAATGTCACGGTATGCGCCTGAAACAGGAGTCTCTCTCCTATCGCATCTGGGATAAGAATATCTCTGAAGTTGCATCCCTCGATATCGACGAATTGCTCGATTGGCTCGAACATGTTGAGGAGCATCTACCGAAGATGAAAGCCAAGGTGGCTCATGAAATCGTAAAGGAATTACGTTCCCGCGTAACCTTCCTCCTTGATGTCGGTTTGAATTATATCTCTCTCAACCGTCAGTCTGCTTCCCTTTCCGGCGGTGAAAGCCAGCGCATCCGACTTGCTACGCAGATTGGCAGTCAGTTGGTCAATGTACTCTATATCCTCGACGAGCCAAGTATCGGATTGCATCAGCGTGATAACGAGCGCCTCATCAACAGCCTAAAAGAACTGCGCGACATCGGCAATACCGTCATCGTAGTAGAACATGATCGCGATATGATGCTTGCAGCCGACTGGATAGTAGATATCGGTCCGAAGGCAGGACGCAAGGGAGGCGAAGTTGTCTTTCAAGGCACACCAGCAGAAATGCTGAAGACCCAGACTATCACCGCGCAATATCTGAATGGCAAGACGGAAATCGAAGTTCCTGAGAAGAGGCGTGAAGGCAATGGTAAGAGTATTATCATCCGAGGAGCAAAGGGCAATAACCTGAAGAATGTAGATATCGAGTTCCCACTCGGCAAACTCATTGTGGTAACAGGTGTCAGCGGATCGGGCAAATCAACACTCGTCAATGAGACGCTTCAACCGATACTCTCTCGCCATTTCTACCGTTCACTCAAAAAGCCGATGCCATACGACAGTATCGAAGGCATAGACAACATAGATAAGGTGGTCAATGTTGATCAGAGCCCAATCGGTCGTACCCCTCGCAGTAACCCAGCTACCTACACAAACGTGTTTGCTGATATCCGCACACTCTTTGCCGGTTTGCCGGAAGCCAAGATACGCGGTTACAAATCTGGTCGTTTCTCTTTCAATGTTAGTGAAGGCCGCTGTCAGGCTTGTAAGGGAAATGGATATAAGACCATTGAGATGAACTTCCTACCGAATGTATATGTACCATGCGAGGTTTGCCACGGCAAGCGATACAACCGTGAAACTTTAGAGGTAAGATATAAGGGAAAGAGTATCGCAGATGTGCTTGACATGACCATCAATCAGGCTGTAGAATTCTTCGAGAACGTACCGCAGGTTCTTCAGAAAGTCAAGGCTTTGCAAAGTGTCGGACTCGGATATATCAAGTTAGGACAAAGTTCCACTACCCTCTCTGGCGGTGAAAGTCAACGAGTAAAACTTGCCACAGAGCTTTCCAAGCGTGATACCGGCAAGACCCTCTATATCTTAGACGAACCGACAACCGGACTCCACTTCGAAGACATCCGCATCCTGATGGATGTATTGGAGAAGTTGGTAGATAAAGGCAATACGGTACTGATCATCGAACACAACCTCGACGTCATCAAGTTAGCAGACTACATCATTGACATGGGACCAGAAGGTGGACGAGGAGGCGGTCAGTTGCTGTGTGCAGGAACCCCAGAGGAAGTAGCCAAGAGCAAGAAAGGATTCACTCCAAGATTCCTGGCAGAAGAACTCAAGAGAGAAAAGAAATAAGATTTTCAACACTATATTTTAACAAAAAAAGATTGCTTTATGGATAAATTACCTATGAATGATGTGCCGATGCTGGTAAGCGCAATCAACTTCCTGCTTCGCGACCATGAGTTTGATACATTGGATGAGATTTGCTATCATTTCCATGTAAACCGTGCCGATCTGGAAGCTAAAATGGCAACCCAGGGTTTCGAATGGTCAGAAGAGCAGAAAAAGTTCTGGTAAAACGGCATCAATTAGCATTATTATGCAAGAAAAGCTCAGATAATTTATTTTATCTGAGTTTTTTTATGTACTTTTGCAGCCACAATAATTATCTCGGAAAGAGATCAGTTTAATAAACAAGAAAAACGAACAAGAATAAATAAAATAAGACATGACTGCAAACTTAACAAAGCGACCCTTGTTTCGAGAGATTCAAGACTATGTATTCATCGCCATCGGCATGATTTCCTATGCCATCGGCTGGAATGTATTTCTCCTTCCTACCAACGTAACAGCCAGCGGCTTACCTGGTATCTCCTCTATTATCTATTGGGCCACAGGATGTCCAGTACAGATACCTTATTTTATAGTCAATTCCTGTCTTATCGTAGCAGCTTGGATCATTCTCGGCAAGAAGTTTTGCATGAAAACCATCTATGCCGTAATCGTGGTAACCCTTCTCACCTCCTATTTTTCACACCATACAGAGAATCTACATCTGCTCCAGAGCCAACCGCTTTGGGCAGCATTCTTAGGAGCAGTATTTTGCGGATGTGGTATCGGACTCGGTTTTTCTGCGGGCGGTTCTACGGGAGGAACAGATATCGTAGCAGCCATCGTCAATAAGTATCGCGACATCTCTCTGGGCAGAGTCATCATGATATGTGATATTTTCATCATTTCCTCCAGCTACTTGGTAGTCCACGACTGGGAGAAAGTACTCTATGGATATGTAGTACTTTATGTCCAGGCTTTCTGTATCGACCAGGTGGTCAACAGTCGTCGCCGAAGCGTACAGTTCTTTATCATTTCCAAGAAATATCAGGAGATAGGCAAGCGTATCAATACAGATGCCGATCGTGGAGTAACTGTAGTAGATGCCTCCGGTTTCTATTCCGGTCAGCAAGTAAAGATGCTCTTCGTACTGGCCAAGCAGCGCCAGTCACAAACCATCTTCCGCCTCATCGAAGAGATAGACCCTCACGCCTTCGTCAGCCAGAGTGCCGTGATTGGCGTATATGGCGAAGGCTTCGACCAGATCAAGGGTAAGATCAAGAAGAAAAGCGAAGAAGGGAATGAAGAAGAAATAGAAGGGAAATAATTTCCAAGCAAAACATTTGGATGTTACAACAGAAAATCGTATCTTTGCAAAGATTTCCTCAAGAAAATAACGAGGAGTTGTAAAAACAGAAGAAATCATGGAAGCAATCAAGAGATTACCAGTAGGAATATCTGACTTCAAGACATTACAGAGAAGTCATAAATATTTTGTTGACAAAACAAAGTACTTGCCATTATTGGAGGAGATTTCAAATTTTCTCTTTTTAATACGACCACGTCGTTTTGGCAAAAGTTTGTTTTTGTCAATGGTAGCCGATTACTTCGATTGCGCCAACAAGGATATAGAGTCAGAATATAAAGGCACTTGGATAGAAAGCCATCCTTTAGAATCCAAAGGAAAATTCCAGATTTTGCAATTTGACTTTTCCCAAGTATTGGACAAAATTGAAAATCTTGAGGACGACTTCAATACATATTGTTGCAGTTGCGTGAATCAATTTATTCAAAAATACCAGGACTATTATACCCCAGACACGGTAGAATGGGCTTTAGCAGCCACCACTTCCAAGGATAAGATCAACATTCTTGCCAAGGAAGCCAAGGAACGTGGCTATCATCTCTACCTTATCATTGACGAATACGACAACTTTACCAATACGGTACTCAATGAGTTGGGCAAGGATACCTACCACAATATGACACATAGTAGCGGTTTTTATCGCAGTGCATTCAAGATATTCAAGCCAAACTTCGAGCGTATCCTCTTTATGGGTGTCAGTCCAATCACTCTCAACGATTTGACCAGCGGCTTCAACATTGCCACCAACATCAGCCTACACCCATGGTTTAACATGATGTTAGGCTTTAGCGAAGAAGAAGTACACCAGATGATATCCTACTACATATCCGTAGGACTCATCAAGACGAGCGATTCTGCAAATGAAAACATTGATGAAGAAGAAAGGATCAACAAGATAATAGCAGAGATGAAACCATGGTACGATAACTACTGCTTTTCAGAAGACAGATATAATATCGATCCGAGCATGTATAATAGCAACATGGTGCTCTATTATCTCAACAACCTCATCACTACAGGCAAAGCCCCCAAGGAGATGGCAGATCCAAGTTGCCGAACAGACTATGCAAAGTTAAAGAACCTTGTTCGTCTGGACCGTTTGGACGGTGACCGCAAGGGAGTCTTGATGAAGATAGCCGAAAAAGGCTACATTGATGCCCCAATAGCAGACTCATTTGCAGCAGAAGAAGTAATGAATCCTGATCGTTTCGTCAGCCTGTTATATTATTATGGCATGTTGACGATAGGTGGCACCGATCTTGATGCCCTTCATCTTGTGATTCCTAACAATACCATCCGTAAGTTATATTACGACTTTCTGGTAGAACAATACCAGTCACTACACGGTTTGGATCTCAATGACTTATCTGCTATGTATCGTAAAGCGGCACAAGAAGGAGAATGGCAACCTTTATTTAAATATCTTTCCAGTTCATATTGGAAAGACAGTAGCATCAGAGATAGCATTCAAGGAGAGCGTAACATACAAGGTTATTTCAATGCCTACCTTCACCTATCAAAGCTCTTCATAGCGCATCCTGAGATAGAGGCAAATCATGGCTATTGCGACTTCTTTCTTTTAGCAGACACCAAGAAATACCCAACATTGCGTCATAGCTACATTATAGAGTTGAAGTATCTTAATTCTAAAGCAACAGTTGAAGAAGTAAAGATAATCAAGGAACAAGCCCTGAAGCAATTGAAAAAATACATTACAGACTCGAATATACAAAGTCTATCTATAGGAACACAACTACACGGAATATATCTAATATTCCAACAAGGTAAGACGACAGAGATTGGAGAGATATAAACTTTTGCATTATATACATGTTACCCAAGCCCAAATCGGGCGAAAAGTGCCATAATTTCGTTTACAATGAACATTTAACACTTCACAAGTTGGGTAACTCAGAAAAAATGCTTAATTTTGCATTTAGGAAGCATGTCATAAGATAGCAACTGTTGCTAAAATGACGAAGTAAGAAACAACAAAACACCTCAAGAAAGGAGTCATTCTAATGAAATATCCAATAGGAATACAAGATTTCGAAAAACTACGTACAAATGGATATTCGTATGTAGACAAGAGCCGATTCGTGTACAAGTTGGCGACAGAGGGAGAATACTATTTTCTCAGTCGCCCACGCCGATTCGGAAAGAGCCTCTTTCTGTCTACTTTGGAAGCATACTTCCAGGGTAAGAAAGAACTCTTCAAGGGCTTAGCCATATATGACTTGGAGACCGAATGGAAGAAATATCCAATCTTCCATATCGATCTCAACACAGCCAACTTTCGAGAGAAAGATAGTCTGTATACAGTTCTTAATGACTACCTCACAACTTGGGAAAGCAAATATGGAGCCCGTGAGTCAGAAGCCACACTTGCCCTTCGTTTCAAGGGTGTGATAGCAAGAGCTGCGGAGAAAGAAGGATGTGGTGTCGTTATTCTTATAGATGAATACGACAAGCCTATACTTCAGACCCTGCGCGACCCTGAGTTACAGGCAGAACACCGTGCACAGCTGAAAGCATTCTATTCGGTTTTGAAAACCCAAGACCGATATATCAAGTTTGCATTCCTCACAGGTGTAACCAAGTTTGGCAAGGTTAGCGTGTTCAGCGACCTCAACAACCTGACGGATATCTCGATGGACCACCGCTATGTTAATATATGCGGAACTACCGAAGAAGAGTTGAAGTCATATTTCAAAGAAGGCATTTCAGAATTGGCATCAGCAAATGGAGACAGCGAGAGCGAAACCATTGATAAGTTAAGAATGCGCTATGGAGGCTATCACTTCGAAAAGAATTCAAAAGGAATATACAATCCTTTCAGCGTATTGAACACGTTAGCAAAACATCGCTATAAAGACTACTGGTTTGAGACCGGCACACCAACATTCCTCATTGAACTTCTTAAGGAGCATGGATATCGCCTCCCCGACCTCAATAAGGAGCAAGTATCGGCTATTGTGATGAGCAGAATGGATTCCGCTCCAACCAATCTCATCCCCATCATCTACCAGACTGGTTACCTCACCATCAAAGGCTATGACGAACGATTTAAGAAATACCAGTTAGGCTTCCCCAACAAAGAAGTTGAAGAAGGTTTCCTTAACTTGCTCCTACCCCTCAATTATTCTGCAACAGATAGAAGCAAAAAACTATGCAGCTCCTTTTGCTATGGATAAGCGAACAGTTGTCAAACTCGGCATCAACTTCTCCAGCAAGACCAGAGGAATAGTGAGTTGATTGGTGGGATAAATTATAATAAAAAAACACAATTATTAATATTTAACATTATTTTCAACAGTATTATCACATAAAAAATAAAAGAAAATGGAAAAGAAAAAAGATATAATAGACCTTGTCGAGATTTACAAGTTGCTTAAGGCAAAGAAAAAGGTTTTCTTTATGGTATTACCTATCATCTTTGCTTTATCCTGTTTATGGATTTTTCCCGAACCACGTTATTATAAAAGTAATGTGGTGTTGGCCCCAGAGATGAGCGGAGAAGATGTAGCTGGTGGATTAGCATCAGTTGCTTCTCAGTTTGGTGTCAACCTATCAGGATCGTCAAATGACGCTATTTATCCTCTTCTCTATCCAGATGTAGTGGGGTCAAACAAGTTTATCGTTGGACTTCTTGATATTAATGTTAAGACCATAGATGGGACAATAAATACCGATTATTATACATATATGTCTAAGTGCCAAAAAAGCAATTGGCTTTTGTCACCATTTAAAAAGTTTTTTGGCGCAATTGGTTCTTTATTTGTAAAGAAAGACTCTGTTTCGAATCAAAATTCAAAAATGAAGATGAACTCGTTTATGATGTCAAAAAAAGACCATGAGCTAGTGGAACTTCTAAAACAGAAAATTATATGTAATGTAGATAAGAAAACAGAAGTGATAACTATTTCAGTGACTGATCAAGATCCACTTGTCTCTGCAACAATGGCCGATTCGGTAAGTACACATCTTCAGCAATTTATCACAAAATATAGAACCAATAAAGCACGTATTGATGTTGAACACTACCAAAAACTTGCATATGAAGCAAAAGCTGCATATGACAAAAGTGTACGCATTTATAGCTCTTACTGTGATACAAACCAAGATGTGTTGCTACAATCGTTTATATCGAAACGTGACGAAATGGAGAACGAGATGCAACTAAAGTTCAATGCCTATTCTGCCATCTGTACACAATTAGAAGCCATGCGTGCAAAACTGCAAGAGAAAACGCCAGCATTTACTACTTTACAGAGTGCTTCTGTTCCTGTAAAACCTGCTGGACCTAAACGTATGTTTTTTGTGATAGGAATGACCTTTCTAACATTTATAGTAACAGCCTTATGGTTGTCACGCAAGCAGATATTTTTATCATCAAAATAGAAAAATGTACATATAATATAGAGCATTATTTTTACTAAGTATTTGGCATACACATATAATAGAGGAGATACTTTTATGCTGTTTTTAAAACGCATTCCGTTATTTTTTACAAAGTTTTCATCAAAAATCAGTCTTCACGATATGTTTTTTTTACCATTTGTTATGATTTTTGCAATAGTGGTAAACATTAGTATGACGCTTGATGTAGAGGACACACAAATACTTTCTTATTTGGTGTTGGCCCTTGTTTTAATGAGTTTTGCTGTAACGCTCACAATGGTATTCCGAGAGCGTGAAATTTCACGTTATATCTTTTTACATATTCTTTTTATGTTTATCCTCATTTCTCTAACTATAGTTAATGGATTAAAGATAAAGAATATACTTTATTTAAGCATTTCGCTGCTGACACTTTTGTTAATAATGAATTATTATCGTAATCGTATAAGTTTTGTACTGCAGTGTCTTGCTTTTGCTTTCTCTTTTTGTGTCTATATCAATTTTATACATATCGTTACCCATCCTATGCTATGGATGATTGATGAGTACAAAACTGCTGACGGTTATCTCCTTGGAGGGAATTATAATCAAATGGGATGTCGCTTACTAATATCTCTGAGTACTTGCTTATTATGTTTACGTTATTCCTGGTTATGGATTGTTAATTTTGTACTGCAATCAGTAATTGTTATAGCTTCTCTTTTCATGGTAAGTTCAATGACATCCCTTTCTATGATTAGTCTGTTTTTGGTATTCTGTCTCATACCATCTATAAGAATGCGAAAAATGGGCATATACTGCTTGTTTGTGGTATTTATATTATTTCAGGTGTTTGTTGTCTTTAATGGACGTGGATTGGAAAATAACGATATTGCACGCTATATTGTGGTTGATGTCTTACATAAAGACCTAACATTTACTTATCGTACATATATGTGGGAAGCAGGTATAAATCTGTTTTTAAAGTCACCAATATGGGGCTGGGGATATCCCGATGGTAATTGGTATAGGGCAAACATGGAGTCATTAGCCATTGGCCCTCACAATTTCTTACTCTCAATTCTTATCAATGGAGGTGTTTTGTTATTTTTTTTATATGTATATATTTGTTCTGTAGTCTTTAAGGCAATTAAGCATTACATGAATGACCATATTCTACAGATACTTTTGTTTTCTGTTCTTTCTTTGTGGTTTATGTCGCTTATGGAGATGTATCCATATACCTTTATGTTTTATGCTTTAGCACTACTTTATTATTATCCTTATTATACTAAAGAAAAAAAATCGTAAAAAAGGAAGTGTAGATATCGAATCAAAAAAAAATGAAATGCAAGAAAATACAAATAAGGCAATAGCCATAAACTCGCTTATTTTATATGTCAGACTTGTTGTTATATCGATTAGTGGACTACTTTACACAAGATTCAGTTTAGAAGCTCTTGGAGTAAACGATTATGGTCTTTATTCAGTCATCGCATGTATCATCACTTTTATAAGTGTATTGAATACCATCATGGTAACTACTTCAAATCGATTTATTGCAATTGCAATTGGGCTTCATGACAAACAAGAAATATGCAATCAATTTAACATAAACTTACTTATTCATATCGCGATTGCTTTGTTAACTATTTTCTTAGCAACTCCTATTGGGCATTGGTATATCCACAATTTCGTGTCTTACAATGGTAACATGGGAGTTGCAAAAGTTGTTTATGATGTGTCAATTTTTGCTGCTGCATTGTCTTTTGTAGGAGTCCCATATAATGGTTTACTTATAGCTCGTGAACGTTTTTTAGTATTTTGCTCAACTGATGTATTGATGAGTCTTTTCAAATTGTTCTTCACCTATTTACTAATTAATCATTTTGAGAATAAACTTATTGTTTATTCATGGGTAATGGCTTTTATGACTGCGTTTCCTACATTTGTATTTTGGCTATATTGTCGTAAAGCATTTGCCAATACAACACGATTTGTTTTTGTACGTCAATGGAAAAAATATAATGAGGTTATAAAGTTTTCTGCCAGTATCGGTATTGGAGCTATCGCTATGATTGGAAAAGTACAAGGAGGTGCTCTCATAATAAACATGTTTTTCACTACTGCAATGAATGCTGGTCTTGCAGTGGCTAATTCTGTAAACACTATCCTTATGACTTTTGCCAATAATGCACAGAAACCTATTTCTCCACAAATAGTGAAGAGTTATGCTGTTGGCGACATGCAGCGATGCACTAATCTTGTGTGTCTTGCATCGAAAGCCACTTACCTGTCTATGTTTTTTGTCTCAATACCATTTCTTATCTCCCCAGAGCTCATTTTTGGTCTTTGGCTTAAGAATATTCCCGCTTATTCTGTAACTTTTACTCGCTTGCTTATAATAGATAACTTGATATTTTCAATCAATGCTGGCGTTAACGATTTTGTAAATGCGACAGGAAAGATTAAGTTATACCAGATTGTAATAAATTCTCTGATAGTTAGTGCAGTTATAGTTGGATATATAGCCATTAGATGTGGTATGTCCCCAGAATATCTCTTTTATGTGTATATAACGTTTTCATTTATAGTCTTTCTTGTGCGTCCATTTATATTAACGCATATTTCTCAATTTAATGTTAGTCACTTAATCTATAGCTCATATATCCCCGTATTAACAACAACTTTTGCCTTTCTCTTAGTATTTTTAATTAAACCATATATTAGCCAATTACAATGTTGCCTTATAGCATACATTTTTTGGGGCATTTTGGTTTATGTTTTTGCGCTTAATAAAATGGAGAGAAGGTGGCTGAATAAAAAAGCCTTGACTATTTTCCAAAAATTAGTAGGCAAAAAAATAAAATGTTAGTTTGCAGATACAATATAATTCTTTTTAAAGCGTTATTTATGTAAAGCTTTTTATATTGCTCATAGACAAGTTGTTCTGTAAGCATCATATTAAAAATTATAACTAACAAGTTTTAGAAAATGGGAAATAAAAATATTAAGGATATTCTGTGGAAAATCAAAATGACTTTTTTGGGACATTTCTTCCCCAAAAAGGTCATAGACTATAGATTCTATGACGCTTATGGAAGATTTATAAATTGGAATTCTCCTAAATCTTTAGACGAAAAGATAAATTGGTTGAAGATTTATTCTGACACATCATTATGGCCAATCTTAGCAGATAAATATGAGGTTAGGAAATATGTATCAGAACGTGGTTTTTCTGATTCGTTGGTTAAGCTTTATGGGAAATGGGATAAAGTAGAAGATATCGATTGGAATAGTCTTCCTAACCATTTTATTATAAAGACAAATAATGGTAGCGGTGATGTTATAAAATGTTATAATAAAAACACATTTGACTATCAAAAAAGCATAAAGACACTAAAAAAGTTATTACATTTAAAATTTGGATATGACATGGGAGAACAACAATATGCAAAAATTCGACCATGTATTATAGCTGAAGAACTACTTGATTCCAATAATCAAGCATTTAAATCAGATAGCCTAATTGATTATAAATTCTTATCTTTTAATGGTAAGCCAACATATATATGGGTTTGTTTTAACCGAACCCATCATTCGACCGATGTAGCAGTTTATGATTTAGAATGGCACTTTCATCCTGAGTTTTCAGTTTCAACAAGTCATTACAAGTTATGCACAAAACCACTTCCTCGTCCTAAAGCGTTGGAAGAAATGTTGCATATGGCTTCTGTGCTGTCTAAAGGTTTCCCTTTTGTGCGTGTTGATTTGTATGAAGTTGGTGGAAAAGCTTATTTTGGAGAAATGACTTTTACACCTGCAGCAGGATTCAATACGTTTTTCTCAAATAAATTTCAGATGATATTGGGGAAAAAAATAATTTTACCACAAAAAGTTTAACATTCTTCAAGAAAAGAATTTAATTATATGTATAAAAAGAACAAATTACCAATAGTGTCTATCGTGATGCCAGTGTTTAATCATTGCTCAGATGTTGCAACAATGGTTGATAGCATTATTTCCAACGATTTTACAGATTGGGAATTATTGGCAATAGATGATGGGTCAGATCAAAAAACACTTGATTTGCTTCATGAATATGCCGCAAAAGATAAACGGCTAAAAGTGATCCTCAGAAATCGTGCTCCTAAAGGTGCTCAAACATGTCGTAACATAGGAATGGAAAAAGCTGAAGGAGAATATATTGTATTCTTTGATTCTGACGACTATATTGCGCCTTATTGTCTTCGCCAACGTGTTGAAGCTATAGCTAACCATGCAGAATTCGATTTTATGGTTTTTCCTTCTGGTATATATCAGAAAGAACGCTTTCTAAAAATTGCACACCCTTACGTTTATGGATATAAAATATTTGACGACGACATAGCGCAATTTTCGAAACGCCAACTTCCATTCATTGTCTGGAATAATATTTACAGGACAAGTTCATTACGTAAACATGGTCTGAAATGGGATGTCCATCTATTATCACTTCAAGATGCCGACTTTAATATTTCTTCCATAGCTTGTGGAATGAGATATGCCTACGCTACAAACGCTAAAGCTGACTACGGTTACAGAATAGCAAGTAAATCTTCAGTATCTAAAAACATCCAAGGTTCTAAGCATATTTCAAGCCACCTGTATGCCACAAAAAAAATGTGCGAGGTTGTTCATAGTTTCTGTGGTAGTAGATACGATTGGCATTTATTCAAAGGAGCATTAAGCATATATAATGAGTGTATGTCGGGGGCTGGACTAAATAAGCAATTTGCAGAAAGTCTTATAGAAACCTTGCATAGCTGTAATTGCCGTTATTGGTTGCTTCTTCGCTTTCAAGTTATAGCGACTCATGTTCTTCGTCTCTTTTTGCCAAAAAAGTTATCGCGTCAGATTCCAATGGGATTTTATTTGATAGGGAGAGCCTATGCTGGACGTAAAAAAATTAAACACTTGAAATCTTTTGGTTTAATTAAAGATTAATAGCAATAAAATGAAAAAAGTAAGTATAATAATAGTAACCTACAACTCAGAGAAGGACATATATGATTGCATTACTTCAATCATAGAGAATTCCGACATTCCGCTGGCGGAAATAGAACTGGTTGTTGTTGACAATAACAGCACTGGTTGCGACACAATGTTTGGGAAACTTAAAACATTGTGGGGAGAAGATATTATACTGATAAAAAACAGCAGCAACGGTGGCTACGGTCAAGGCAACAACGTGGGTATAAGGCGATGTTCTGCACCATTGGTGCTTATCATGAATCCAGACGTAAGGCTTGTATGTCCAATTTTCCACAAAGCAATAGACCGCTTTTCAAAAGACAAGAATATGTGTATACTCGGCATGAAACAGTGGCTCACCCTCGAAGAGCCAAGCACCAATTCATTTACGTGCACCTATATGATGAATGGCTTTATCTCAACTATTCTCTCTGCTATATGTACGCGTCTTGATATCTATATAGCAAAATATATGCATTTCTCTGGATCGTGTTTCTTTATTAACAAGGCCATGTTTGAAGCAGTAGGCTTATTCGATGAAAGCGTGTTCCTCTATGGCGAGGAAGATGATATTCATTATCGCCTAAAGCACCATTTTAAAGATTGCAAGATGGTGTATGATAAGAGCCTAAGATATTTGCACCTCACAAAAGAACGTCAGCCCGACATAAAATATGAGAAGATGCTTATTGATGTGGCAGTAAAACAAAACAAAAAGAAAGATTACAGTGAGCAGAAAACGCTCAAAAACCGACTGCGCTGCATCAATTTACAAATTATTAGAGAACGTCTACGTATCAAGCATGGCAAGAATGACAGAAAACTCCTTTACATGCTTGAAGAACTAAAGTTATATATAAAAGAGAAACTGCAAAGTCGCAAGCAGCTCAAATAGCAACAAGAAGGCATTTTAAAGATTTCGTGAACAAATAAAAAATATAAATAAAAATATAGTCGATTATTCAATAAATAACAATTTTAGCATATGAAAGACAAATTGGAAATATTATTGTCATGCATGCATCAGACAGACGACATAATAAAACTATCAAACATAAAGTGTAATGCCACAATTGTGAATCAAAGCAATAAAGATGATAAACACATAATTATGATTGATGATGGTGATGAAACATGTATGATCAATTGGATAGACTCGACCAAGCGTGGACTATCACGAAGCAGAAACATGGCTTTGCACTATGCTTCATGTGACTATTGCCTTATCTCTGACGATGATGAAGTTTTTGTGGATGGTGTTGACAAGATTATAGAAAAGGCTTTTAGAGACAACCCTAAAAGCGATGTCTTAATTTTTAAACTTAACAATTGGGAAACAAAATGTCCGTCACATAAAAAGAATGTAGGTTACATTCAGGCCATGCGCACAGCCAGCTATCAAATAGCTTTTAGACGTGCGAAGATAGAAGAAATGAACATATCTTTTGATGAAGAAATGGGATCCGGAACAGGTCATGGAGCTGGAGAAGAGTGTAAGTTCTTGTTCACCTGTCTTCGCAAAGGTTTACGCCTTACTTTTATACCAAAAACGATAGCCACACTACAGGAAGGATCCGAATCGCAATGGTTCTCAGGATATGACAGAAAATATTTCTTTTGGCACGGATGGGCTATAAAGCGTATCCTTGGCACACCACTGGCAATGGCTTATGCTTTATATACTGCTGTGACTAAGTATCGCGTTTATAATGAGAACTTGTCTGCCATATCAGCGACAAAACAAATGTTTAAAGGTATCTTTTATAAAAATAACAAATAATTTGGGAATTCTCTTCGATAAAACGAAATGTACACCATTCAATAACCTCATCATTCCATCTCTCTACGTTTCTGAGATGATAAAAAATAGCATGGTAATTTAGATAAAAGCGTTAGAGATTTATTTTTATCTCTAACGCTTTTACCATACAGATTTATATAAAGAAATTAGACTTGCGTATTTTTTAGCAAACTTCGTGGTTTTTGCAAAAGTTTCCATTAAGTAATACAATATTATTTAAACAATCTACGTTATTTTGTTAATAGAGAACAGAATAGTAAAATATCTAAAATCATTTACAAAGTAGTTTGATTTCAATCAGTATACACATCAAAATGATAATCATCCCTACCAAGGCCTATTATCAAGAATAGTACATACAAATGAATTTGATTCCAAAAGGAAGAAACTACATGGGATATTGATTTTCAAAAATTAAAAACATATTTAGAATGAATTACGAAGTTGCAATAGTCATACCTACTCTCAACGAGGAACGTTTCATTTCTCGTTGTTTGAATTCAATTATTAAGCAAACATATGAATTTGAAAAAATGGATGTAATGATAATAGATGGAGGTAGTAAAGATAATACAAAAGATATTGTTGCCGAATATCAAAAATCACATCAGAATATTCGATTCATAGAAAACAAGAAAAAAATTCAATCAGTAGCATTTAATATAGGATTTAAAAAATCTACTGCACCATATATAATAAGATTAGATGCTCATGCTGAATATGATTCTAAATATATCTCTCTTTGCATTGAAAATCTTAAGCAAGATGAAAAACGCGGTAATGTAGGTGGCAGATGTAATATTTTACCATTCAACCAATCCATATGGGCTCAAACCAATGCCATTCTGAATCATTCACGTTTTGGCATTGGAGGAGCAGCTTTCCGAGTTAGTAACGAAGCTCACAACACAGACTCTGTACCTTTCGGAGCTTTTCCTAGGAAAATCATAGAGAAAATAGGCGGCATGAGAGAAGACTTGCCAAGAGGTGAAGATAATGAATACAATTCTCGCATAAGGAAAGCAGGATTTCAGGTTTATTTCAATCCTGATATCATAAGTAGTTATTACGCTCGTCCTACATTAAAAGCCTCATGCAAACAGATGTATGCGAACGGTGAATCTATAGGTTACTTGTATTACATCGACAAAGAAGCCATAGGAATAAGACATCTAATCCCATTACTCTTTGTTATTTGTATATTCATAGGCATAATCCTCTCCCTTTTATGGAACCCATTCTGTTATCTTTTGGAAGGAGGACTTGCTGTATATTTTATTGCAGCTATTATAGCTGCAATAACAGGAACTACAAGAAACATTAAATGCACGTTGCCGTTATTCATACTTTTTTTCTGTGTACACGTTTCTTACGGAATAGGAACAATATTTGGACTCGCAAAAGGAAGAAAAATTCATAACAGATAACGGCTTTTAATAAAATAGTAAACATTTTAAGTTACTAACACAATAAACAACTTCAGAATGCGTTTAAATAATAAAATATTAACTAAACATAAACATCAAATTTTATAAATATGAAAATTCCATTTTCACCTCCATACATTGATGCCAACGTAATAAACGAAGTTGTTGATTCACTCAAATCGGGATGGATTACGACTGGTCCAAAAGTAAAAGCATTAGAAGAAGAAATAGGTAAAATTTCTGGCGTAAAAAATGTACTATGCATTAATTCGTGGACTTCTGGTGCCATTCTCATGCTCAGATGGCTGGGACTGCAACCTGGAGACGAAGTCATTGTTCCTGCATATACATATTCTGCCACTGCCATAGCTGTATTATGGGCTGGTGGTAAACCTGTCATGGTTGACTCTACAGAAGATTTCAATATTTCTGTTGAAGGAATAAAAAATGCTATCACAGAAAAGACCAAAGCTATTATTCCTGTTGACATTGCTGGTTTTCCTTGTGATTATGACGCAATCATGGAATTAGTAAAATCGGAAAAGATAAAAGCTTTGTTCCATGCAACTTCTGAAATACAAGAGAAATTAGGCAGAATACTCGTCTTGAGTGATTCCGCCCACTCTATTGGTGCACATTATGGTGATAAGCGTACTGGTTCAGAAACTGATGTTGCTATTTTCTCTTTGCATGCAGTAAAGAATGTTACAACAGCAGAAGGTGGAGCCATCTGCCTTAACTTGCCAGAACCATTCAACAATGAAGAACTTTACAAAGAACTTCGCCTGAGAACTCTCAACTGCCAAACGAAAGATGCTTTCACGAAAACAAAAGCAGGCGGTTGGAGATATGATATTGTAGGACAAGGTATGAAGATTAATTTGGCAGATGTTAATGCAGCAATTGGTTTGGCTCAAATACGTCAATACGAAAATCTACTCCAAGAAAGAAAGAGAGTATTCAATACTTATGCCAAAGCCTTCGCAAATTCTGACTGGGCAATAACACCTCCTGCAACATCTGGCATAAAGGAAAGTTCGTATCATGTATATGCCTTACGAATTAAAGGTATCACAGAAGAACAACGAGATGCCATCATTCAAGAAATTTCTAAAAATGAAGTAGCTGTAAATGTTCACTTTATACCAATGCCAATGCTCACACTTTTCAAGGGTATGGGATATGACATCAAGGACTATCCACAAGCATATAAAAATTATGCCCATGAGATCTCATTGCCAGTATATCCTCAACTCACAGAAGAGGAAGTTTTATTTGTAGCAGAAACAGTCATCAAGGCATACGAAACCGTGATAAAAAAATAACGTAAAAGTTAAATATAGGAAAATCATAATTATGATTCGATTCTTCGATATATTATTCTCAATAATAGGATTAGTACTACTATCACCACTCTTTACAGTTCTCTATCTTCTCATTAGGATAGAGAGCCAGGGAGGAGGATTTTACTCACAGGAGAGAATTGGCAAAAACGGCAAGCCATTCAAACTCTTCAAATTCAGATCCATGAGAATTGGATCTGATAAAAAGGGGCTAATCACTATTGGAGAAAAAGACAATCGTATCACCAAAACTGGTTTTATTCTTCGAAAATACAAATTAGACGAGCTTCCTCAACTATGGAATGTATTTATCGGAGACATGAGTTTGGTTGGGCCAAGACCAGAGGTAAAAAAATATACAGACCTCTATACAGAAGAGCAAAAACAAGTTCTACAAGTGAGACCAGGTATAACTGATTGGGCATCTATTAAGTACGTGGATGAAAATAAAATTCTGGGAGAATCAAAAGACCCAGATGATGCTTATGTAAATTTGATTATGCCCAATAAAATAAAATTAAATATGGTATATATACAACATCAAACTCTTGGAGAATATTTCAAGATTATATTTACCACATTTAAAGAAATAGTAAGATAAAAGAAATATGAAAAATTTCAGGAAAATTACAGATTGGTATTTTTCAAAAAAATCACTACCCTATTGGTGTATTTTTTGGATAGATTGTGCTGTGATATATTCATCATACCTTTTTATATACCAGCAAATAAATAGCGGAGCACAGGCATTAGGAATATTAGGACAACTCTCTGCTGTCTTTGCGATATTCACGATGTTCCATGCCATAGGTTTTAGAATGTTCCATACATACGATGGCATTCTGAGATATTCTTCTTTTGTTGATTTGCAGAAAGTATTCTATGCAGTAACTGTCGGTGCAGTTTTATCTATACTGACTAAGAACATGCTGCTGAATACTCAATTATTTCCAAGAGTTGAGATTCAGTACCGTAACATTATCTTAGGTTCACTTATTTCTATACTCATCTTGTGGGCCATCAGAGTCATAGCCAAAACCGTATTTGATGTATCTTTATCGGATTATAACATCAAGAATACCTTTATATATGGTGTAAAGGAGGGTGGCATCGGTCTCGCAAAACAAATTAAGAATAATAAACCTATGAAGTTCAAACTCATGGGATTTATTTCTGATGATGTAGAAATCAAGCACCACCACCTGATGGGAGCTAAGGTATATGCACTCGACAAAAATACTATCAAGGTGATGAGAGACAATAAAATCACTACCCTGCTGGTATCTCCAGGTGCTATCAATAATTTACGTGCAGACAAGGAATTCCAGGATGCTATACTTGCTGAAGGTATTCGTATTTATATGCCTACTACACAGGAATGGAATACAGAGCAGCAGCAACAACTCAAAGAAGTTAGCATTGAGGATCTTTTACCACGAGATGAAATCAGCATCGATATGGAAAGCGTGGGTGCTATGCTTCATGGCAAACGCATATTGATTACAGGTTCTGCTGGAAGTATCGGAAGCGAAATGGTAAGACAAATCGCCAAGTACAGTCCTGCGGAATTAATTCTGATAGATAGTGCAGAGACCCCGCAGCACGATATACGATTGATGATGGCGAAGCAATTCCCTGATATTAAAGCTGAAACCATCGTCACCACTATCTGTAGCAAGTCCAGAATGGAACATATCTTCAAGACTTACCTGCCTGACTATGTTTTCCATGCTGCTGCATATAAACATGTTCCTATGATGGAGAACAATCCATGTGAGAGCATTCAAAATAATGTTTATGGTACCAAAATTCTGGCAGATTTGGCTGTCAAGTATGGTGTAAAGAAATTTGTAATGATATCTACCGATAAGGCCGTGAATCCTACCAATGTGATGGGATGCTCAAAACGTATCTGTGAAATTTATGTTCAAAGCCTCAACAAAGCCGTGAAAGAAGGTATCATCAAAGGTGAAACTCAGTTTGTAACCACACGATTTGGCAACGTTTTGGGTTCTAATGGTTCTGTCATTCCGCTGTTTAAGAAACAGATTAAGAATGGTGGTCCTGTTACAGTCACCGACCCTAATATCATCCGTTATTTCATGCTTATTCCTGAAGCTTGCGAACTCGTTTTGGAAGCTGGCACTAAGGGTAATGGTGGTGAGATTTTTGTCTTTGACATGGGTAAACCAGTCAAGATTGCTGACTTGGCACAGAGAATGATTAACCTCAGTGGAGCTAAGAATGTAAAAATTAAATTCACTGGGTTAAGAGCAGGTGAAAAGCTCTACGAGGAAGTACTAAACGACAAAGAATCTACCAAGCCATCATTCAATGATAAGATTAGAATTGCTAAAGTTCGTGAATACGACTATTCTGAAGTTTCAAACCAGATTGATGACTTAGTTGAAAAGAGTAAGTTGTACGATGAAATGCTCACTGTGAAGAAGATGAAGGAGATAGTACCTGAATATAAGAGCAACAATTCGATTTACGAAAAACTCGACAAATAACGAACAACATAGCTTCAAGCTTAGTTAATTGATGCATAAAAATAAATGGAAAATAAACAATATAAAGACAACATGAATAAGGCGGAGCAAATATTAAAACGCTCCGTCGATTTCATCATTGCAACATGTTGTTTGATATTCTTCTTTCCTTTGGCTTTGGTCTGCGCCATTGCCATACATTTGGAGGATGGCCTGCCGGTTATTTACCGTCAAGAGCGCATCGGTCTTCATGGCAAACCATTCTTTATCTACAAATTTCGTTCTATGAAGATTGATGCAGAAAAGGACGGTCCTGATCTTTTAGAGATTAACGGTGACCCAAGACTCACTAAAGTGGGACGATTTCTCAGGGCTCATCATCTCGACGAACTTCCTCAGCTCTGGAATGTATTTAAGGGTGATATGGCGTTTATTGGTCCTCGCCCTGAGCGCAAGTTCTATATTGATCAGATTATGGAGCATGATCCTCGCTATGAGTATCTCTATCAGATTCGCCCAGGAGTCACCTCCTACGCTACTCTCTATAATGGTTATACTGATACCATGGAGAAGATGCTGCGACGTCTGAATTTAGATCTCTACTACTTAGAGCACCGCTCATGGTGGTTTGATGCAAAGATTCTCACCAAGACTTTCATCAATATCGCTTTTGGAAAGAAATTTTAAGAATAAACTTAAGAAATTAGGGCAAGCACCTATCCCGGTTGCTTGCCCTAATTGTTTATATAATTACATTTATCCTTCCATGCACCTACTTTGCAAATCCACCAAAGCTTCCTCTACCTCCTTATTAGGATAGCCCAATTGATAACTCTTAGTAAGCGGCTTATATTTTTTGATCGTAAGATATCCACTCTGATAGAGCAAAGGTAAAGCAGAGGTCATCTGATCCAGTGAAACATCAAAATCATCAATGCAAACACTTCTTGTCTCAATATCCTTCAAATCTATAGGATACTTCTGCAAACTATTAATTAGATAACTTGGTATTCCAGAACCAAACCAATAGGATTCTATTGCTTGCCTATTCATTGCACGAATAATACAGAAAGGATTGAAAACATCATCAGAAAGCTTACTAAAATGATATCCACCATAAAGTAAGCGCAACTCTTCTAAACAATCATTATATGCCAATTCTAATGATTCTCCCAATCTTTCAAAATCGGATGTCATAACCGAAGTTAGCTCGGCCATACCGATTCCACAGATAGCAGAATATTGATCAAACATACTTATATTCTCCAAATTATTCAACCCACTAAAGATAGAGTATTGAGGAAACTTAGTAACACCAGTAATGAATGTAAATTCCAAATGCGGATCCAATTTCTTGAGCGGACTATAAAAATTTTGCATGATGAGACGTAGAGACTTCAAATCCTCTTTCTCGTGCACAGCGCCTAGCAATGGAGCATCATACTCATCAATAATAACAACAGCCTTCTGACCTGTTTGTTCATGAGCACGCTCCACTAATCCTATCAAACGTTTATTAGGAGTATTTTCATAATCCTCAGCGCCATAGATTTTTTCATAAGGACGGAGAATAATATCAAAATAGCCAGCAAGCTCACTGGCATTCATGTGTTTAGCTCCACTCATATCAAAAAGAAAGACTGGGTATTTTTTCCAATTCCTTTCATAATCTGCAATGGCAAGTCCTTCAAAAAGTTCTTTTCTGCCATCGAAATATGCTTGAAGTGTAGAGGCAAAAAGTGATTTACCAAATCCTTTTGGACGATTCAGAAAGACATAAGACATTTTTTTTCGCGAAAATCCACAATATATCGGGTCTTATCTACATAGAGATATTCCCCCTCCCGAATTTTCTCAAATGTCTGTATTCCTATGGGATATTTCATATTGCTCACATTTTTCCGCAAAGTTACATTTTTTCCACGAAACTGCCAAATGATTATAGCTATTTATTTAGTAACGACAAATATCAGCAGATAGAAGGTATATTCAAAATATCCTTCAAAGTTTCTTCCAATCTATCAGTCCTCTACTCTTCCTATCAAACTCGAGTGCTATTGAGATAACAGGCTTGGAAGATGCAGCATAGGCATCAGCATAATGATGGGAAGATATTTGATGCGATGCAGAAACGATGCCACCATTATCGGACATTTTAAGTTCTAAAATATAGATATTTTCTGAGGTTTCTACCACCAGATCTATTCTACCTGCAGACATCTGTTGCTCTTCTGAAACCTTAAAGCCACAGAGATAGAAAATGTTCTTCAGGATAAAACGGAAATGTTCCTCAAAAACAAATATCTCCTTCTTTTGTGTACTATAAGGGGTGCCAGCTACCAACTGCTTAAGACAAAGCATACTTCTTTCAATATTAGCAGTTAACATCGATATCTTTAATTCTTGAATAGCATTACTTACTTGCGAAGACTCCTTATGCAACATGATCGGAAGAATCATACCAAACATCGCATTTCGCACTTCTCGGTTAGGATAGCCCAACATATAACTACTACCAATCACTTTCTTGATTGTAAGATAACCAGACTGATAGAGGAAGAGCTTAGGATCATTCATATTGACATCACTCATTTCCAAATAGTCTGAATCTATCAAACAATTGTCTAATTCAGGAATCTCGTTGATGAATTTACACAAGACCTTAAGTAACATCTCATTGGAGCCAGAAGCTATCCAATAAGAATTAAGGCGCAGATTGGCTAATGCATTACATACACTAAAAGGATTGTAAACACCAATAAGACCACGGGAGAAATGATAGCCATCATAGATAGAACTCATTGTATCCATAAGGGCACTCTTCGTGACCGCATAGTTATCTGCCAATTCTGATAGTTGTTCAGAGAAATAGAACTGAATTTCATCTTTAGTCAAACCGCATATCGTTGCGTATTCATTACGAAAACTGACATTCGTTAATGTATTAAGCATACTAAACAAACTGATTTGGGTAAACTTAGTAATGCCTGTAATGAACACGCACTTGATACAGTAACCATAGTCCTTTAATCCAGTAAAGAAATCGCGATATATCTCACGGCACGCATCATGATGATTGGTCTCATAAGTATGCTGCAAAGGAACATCATACTCATCAACGATAATAGCTATCTGAACTCCCGCCTGTTCGTATGCTCTTTGAATAATACCGTTTAAACGATTACCTAATGACTGCTCATTCGGATTTCTGCCATATATATTCTCGTATGACGACAACACATTGTTCAAATATTCTGTAAGCGTCTGAGCTGAAGAACCACCCAAGCTCATACTAAAATAGATAACAGGACGTTTAACCCACTCTGTTTCAAGCTCCATAATTTTGAGACCTTCGAAGAGTTCCTTTCTACCTTCAAAATAACACTTTAAGGTAGAACACAAAAGAGACTTACCGAAACGGCGTGGACGACTCAGGTAATTATATTTAGTACCATTAGCCAATTTCCAAACCATATCGGTCTTATCAGCATAGATATAATAATCTCTACGCATCTCTTCAAAATCCTGTATGCCTAAAGGCAATTTACTATTCTGTTGCGTCATCTTGTCTCATTTTTCCGCAAAGTTACATTTTTTCCACGAAACTGCCAAATGATTATAGCTATTTATTTAATAACGACAAATATTTTCGCAATACCGATGGGTGACAGGGGTGACAGACCCCTCCACAAAAAAAACAGGAAACTCGTGTCACTGGTGTCACCCAACAAACTGGCTCCAATAAAGGGCTTGACAG
>ENA-OYZQ01000020-OYZQ01000020.1-human-gut-metagenome-genome-assembly--contig:-NODE-20-length-66139-cov-15.833333_pt1 | contig 66139 bp, 77 predicted proteins | sample MGYA00244076_ERZ653476 | MGnify/ENA primary metagenome ERZ653476 (study PRJEB26926, sample SAMN06164996) | human gut metagenome | biome: ENVO:00009003; feature: ENVO:2100002; material: ENVO:00002003... | reverse complement strand
CGAGATGTAGCTCCGTCTCGTGGGCTCGGAGATGTGTATAAGAGACAGTAAATACTCAGATACATTTTTAGTTAATGATAGTGATATAAATGGAGTATCTACTAATCCTGTAGATAGAGTAATCTATATATTTTGGACAGGTGATAATGAGATTACCCCAAATAGGAAAAAAGGAATAGAATCTTTAGAGAAAGTTGCAGGAATAAAGGTTCAGTTAATAACTCCCAGAAACCTTTCTTCTTATATTTTAAAAGAAGATCCGTTACCAGAAGCATTTGATAGTTTGTCTTTAAACCATAAGTCTGATTATCTTCGCTCCTATTTTATGCATTATTATGGTGGGGGATATGCTGATATTAAAACTTATTTTAATTCATGGGGTAATGCCTTTGATAAGTTAGACGATTCTCCTAATGCTTTTTTGGTAGGGTATCCTGAGGTCGGTTTTAAAGGAGCTGCTAATCAAGGAATGCCTGATGGTAATCTGAAAACAGATTTGGATAAATATTGGAGATTATTAGTAGGTAATGGGGCTTTTATATGTCGACCAAGAACTAAGTTCACTGAAGAATGGCATCAAGAAGCTAAGCGTAGATTGTTACATTATACTAATGATTTGAACAAACATCCTGCTATAGATTATTTTGGGAAGAACGAAGATTATCCTTTATATTGGTCAGAGATGCAAGGAGCAATATTTCATCCTTTGTGTCTAAAATATCATCAATATCTATTAAAAGATAAGTCGTTGATGCCGTCTTTCAAAAATTACAGATAAAAGTCTATGTATAAAGTAAGGTTATCTAATTTTGAACTTTTGAGGATTGTATGTATGCTAATGATTTGTTTATTGCATGCTCATACATTTGTTTCTGGAAATCCTACAAAAACAGAAATTGTAAATTCTCCGTTACCGTCTCTTTTTAGAGTTTTCATTTATTATCTAACGATAGTTTCTGTTGATGTATTTGTGTTGATTTCTGGATGGTTTGGAATACGTTTCTCTCTAAAGAAACTTAGTTCATTATTATTTCAAGTTTTATTTTTTGTCGTAGTTGGAGGTATAATTTGTTTTGATCAACTTCAACACTTGTCTATTGGTGGGATTTTAGGGGCTTTTGTAATGGGTAATAGTGAATATTGGTTTATAAAAGTGTATTTGTTGTTGATGTTGTTCATTCCTATTATCAATTCTTTCATAGAAAACACTTGTAAAAAACAGTTAGAATTTGTTTTATTAGGAGGTTTTGCGTTTTTGTTCTTTTATGGTTGGGTGTTTCCTGATTCTACAGATTGGATATTGCATGGATATTCTTTCCCCTGTTTTGTATATTTATATATATTAGGTCGATATTTAAGATTATATCCTAATAGACTAACTTTATGTAAATGTCATAATTATATGTTTATTTATTTGGGGTTAGGCATGATTTCTACATTTTTTGAACTGTTCTTGATTTCGAGGAATATTGATTTTAAAGGAAGACAGCATTTTTATTTTTCACCTATTATTATATTGATGTCTGTCAGTTTGTTATTGATGTTCTCCAAAATCAAAATTCAAAACAAATTTATAAATTGGGTTTCTATTTCTTCATTATCTGTATATCTTTTCCATAATCATTTTCTTTTTTTTGAAAAAATATATCAACCAGTTATTTTGAATTTATGGATAAAAAATAGCTATCTAATATATGTAGTTAAATTGTTTCTCTTTTGTATTTTCATATTTATTATTTCTGTACTCTTGGATAAGATAAGAATTTCTCTGTTCAAATTATTTTTGAAAACGATTAATATACGCTTATGAATAGTCTGATTATTTTGTATCTTGTAAGGATATGGGTACAAATAAGAAATATATATATGTACTATATCAGAAATGCAATTTTGATTAATTGTTATGTTGATGATAGATGTTGGCATGGGATTAATCATAGAAATTGGGGGGATGACTTGAACTATTATTTAATGAATAGAATAAGTAATCGTCCAATTGTTGTATATAATGGATTTTGGTTAGCCCGAAAACTAAAAAAGAAAAATTATCTTTGTATTGGCACACTTTTAGATGCAGTCAACTATAGTAATCCTCAAACAGTAGTGTGGGGAAGTGGCGTTTCTGGACAAGAGCGTTCATTTGTTCCTCCTTTAGAAATTAGTTCTGTTCGAGGTTATAAAACATTAGAGTTTTTAAGCACACATGGCATTGAGTGTCCAAACTCTTTGGGTGACCCTGCTTTACTATTACCAAGATATTATACTCCTTTCACTCAAAGTAAGAAATATAAATTAGGAATTATTCCGCATGTTATAGATTTGGATTTTGATGTTATCAATAAAATCAGGGAAACTCAAACTGATATTTTGATAATAGATTTAGCGCACTACGAAAAATGGACAGATGTGATTGATCAAATTTGTTCATGTGAAATCATAGCATCAAGTTCTTTACATGGTTTAATAGTGTCTGATGCTTATAACATTCCAAATTGTTGGATTACCCTTTCTGGCAAAATTAGTGGTGGACTGTTTAAGTTCTACGACTATTTTTCGTCTGTAAATCGTAAAGATAGTGAACCTATTAAAATCGAGAAAATTTCAGATCTGCTTCAAGTATATAAACAAGTGTCTTTATGGAAAAGTATTGAAATAGATACTGATGAAATTTTAAAGTGTTGTCCTTTTTTTAATAAATGATAATGATGCCATATATTTCTGTTATAGTTCCTGTATATAATGCTGAATCTACACTAAAAAAGTGCATTGATTCTATTTTAGTACAGGATTTTACTGATTTTGAAGTGATTCTAATAGATGATGGTAGTCAAGATGAATCTCTTCAAATTTGTGAGGATTTTGCAAAAAAAGATAATCGCATAATAGTTGTCCATAAGGAAAATGGTGGAGTTAGCTCTGCTCGGAATTATGGATTGGAGATGGCAAAAGGAAAATGGATTACGTTTATTGATTCTGATGATTACATAAATGGAAGTTATTTTACTATCTTTGAGGATAAAGATTTGATTTTTGCCAGTTATCAAATAATACAAAACGGAAAGTTAGTTTACAGAATGACCTCTGAAGGTTTAGATAATCATTCATTATCAGATCTTGTTGATAAGTACGGAATCAATTCTATGTTAAGAGTCCCATGGGGGAAGTTTTATAAGCGAAATTTTATTGCGGATATTCGTTTTCCTGCGGACATGAAAGTAGGAGAGGATACTTGTTTTGTATGGAAATATCTTTCAAAATGCAAAACGTATGGTGTAACAAGGAAGAGTATATATTATTTTTCGAAGTCATATATGTCTTCAAAGCAGAAATATGGAATGAAGGTAGATTATGCGATTAATTCCTTATATCAGTTAAAAGCAGCTTTTACTGATATGGCTGAGCATTTTGGAATTAACCGACAGTTGTTTTTTTCCTTTATAGGCTATTTTAAATTAGTATCTTCTGAGGAATGGAAAAAGAATCGAACATTGTGGTATGATAACGAAACCATTAAGGAACTCTATCATTTTGTTTGGCCAGATTTGAGTATAACTCAAAAAATAAAACTTGTTATTTCATGTATTCTCAAAAAATAGAAAAAGATTAAATATGTCTGCCATATCTATAATAGTCCCTATTTATAACATGGAGCGTTTGATGCGACGTTGCATTGACTCTTTGTTAGCTCAGTCATTTAAAGACTTTGAGTTATTACTCATTGATGATGGTTCAAAGGATGCTTCATGGAGTATTTGTCAAGAATATGCCGAAAAGGACCCACGTGTGTTCATTTTCCATAAGGAGAATGGTGGGTTGAGTGATGCTCGCAATTTTGGTTTGCAGCATGCTCATGGGCAATATTCAATTTTTGCAGATCCAGATGATTGGGTAAGTCCAGAAGGCTTAAATCTCTTATATGATAAAGCTTTGGAAACCAATGCTGATATTGTAATGTGTGATATATATCATGAAGATGAATACGTTAGACATTATACCAAACAAGAACCATCTGCATTAGACCATAATACAGTCTTAAAAGAGTTGTTTGTTAATATTGGAGGATTTACGGTTAATAAATTAATTAAAACATCTCTTTATCAAAAATATGGTATAGAATATCCTAAAGGAATATATGGTTGCGAAGATCAATATACGATGGCTGCAATTTTTAAACATGATGTTAAAATAGCCTATGTTCCAATAGCTTTTTATCATTATATGTTTAATCCGTATTCACAAACTCGCCATTACGATGAAAATACTTATGAGATGGATTTACATATTCTTCAAATGTTTAAAGATTTATTAGAAGGTACTCCTGCTTATAATTATGCAAATAAAAATAAGCAAAATGCTATTTTTGTTCGTGCTTTTTGGAATGGAGGGAACTATTATACTTCTAAAAAATTTAGGCAGTTATTTAAGAACTATAAACGTGATATAAACTTATTGAATGAACCCCTTGTAGTCAAATGCTTAATGTGGCTTGCTTGTTCGGGTGCTTTTGCTTTTGCAAATAAAATACTACTTTTTTTATTTGCTTTGAAGCAAAAAAATAAAGCTGTTAAATATAGATTTTTAAATAAATAATAATGATTACTACATATATATATATTATTTTTTATAATAGCTATTATATTTGATAATTTACAAATAAAGGATAAATACAAAACTTATCTTTTACTATTTTTGTTTGGTCTTTTAAGTCTTATTGTGGGTTTGCGAAATCCCTATATATGGGCTGATACGCAGGTCTATATGATAGGATTTAACGACGGGCCTACGCTTTCTACGATGACTTCAAATGATGAGCCAATAGGTTATTCTGAAAAAGGATTTTTTTATTTGTCAGTATTTTTAAAAACGATAAGGGATGGAGTTGCCTTTTATCTCTTGGCTATATCGGTTTTATCATTTTTCCTTTTGTACAAGTTTGATAAAAAGTATTGTATATTTCCTCTTATTGCATTATGTATTTATTTAGCTCGATTTGTTGTTGGTCGGAATTTTATGCAAATACGTGCAGGATTAGCAATTCCGATAGTTTTATTATCTATTAAATATATTTACGACAAGTCTTTATGGAAATTTTTAATATTAATATTTATAGGATATAATATACATCATAGTGCTCTTTTAGCTCTTCCTTTGTATTTGGTAAATTATATAAAGCTTAATAAACTACATATATTTTTAGGTATTTTAATCTCATTTATTATTGCTGGTTTATTAGGAACGAATGTTAAATTTCTGATTTCAAATTCAGATTTTGTTCAAGAAATGGCTGCCAGTTATGTAGATGAAAATGGTGAAAAAGCTTATAGCCAATCTTTGGCTAATCCTATGATATATTATCAATGTTGCGTTCTTTTTCTATTTACTATATTTGAACGAAAATTAGCATCACTTTGTAAGTACTATTATATTATTAGATCTGGTTATTTTTATTCAACAGTGCTTCTGATCGTTTTGTGCCAATATGCTATTTTATCAGGTAGAACATCAACAATTTTTGCAACTTTTGAAATGATTATAATTCCTTTGTTTGCTTATTTATTTCAGAAAAATATTCGAAAGATTTACTTCGTTGTATTAATGGTGATATTTTCTATATTTTTCTACTTAAATTGGAATCCAGTTCAGTTAACAGAGGTAGAAGTTCAACATGCAATATCTGTAAGCAAATGAAAATATTTATTGTGACTTCGTGTTTAAGAAATGGAGGAGCAGAGAGGGTTGCTGCTACTTTAGCAAATGGTTTTTCGGATAGAGGGCATTCTGTATTTGTTTTGACGAATACTCATGAAAAGGCAATGTATTCTTTAGATTCTAAAATAAAGCTTCAAAATTTTGTAGGGAAGTATAATAATAAAATTCTAAAATGGGGATATGCGATTTATGCTTTAAGAAAATATATAAAAGAATATAATCCTGACGTTATTATAGGTATCATGGAATTATGCTCTTTTATAGCAAGAGTTGCAACAATTGGATTAAAGGTTCCAGTCATAGCTACTGAGCATAATAGTTTTGAACGTCCTAATGGTGCTTCGTTTTCATGGATGGAGAAATTTTCAAAATTTTCTTTGAATAAAATTTATAAGCATGTTACCGTTTTGACAAAGGCTGATTTTGATTGTATCGGAAACCGTTTAAAGAATGTTACAGTTATGCCCAATCCGCTATATTTACCTTTAGAAGAAAAAAATACAATAAAAAAGGAAAAAATAATATTAGCAGCAGGACGTATTGATGCTTGGTATTATAAAGGATTCGATTTGCTTTTAAGAGCATGGGCTAATTTAGCTAAAGAATATCCAACTTGGAAACTACAGATAGCTGGTGATTTTAATAATAAGGATTCTATGGCTGTTTTAAATAAGATAGTCAGTGAGAATGAAATCTCTTCACAAGTTGAGTTTCTGGGATTTCGGGAAAACCTACTTGAAAATTATAAAAAGTCTTCAATATTTGTCTTAAGTTCAAGATATGAAGGTTTTGGGTTGGTATTGATAGAGGCAATGAGTCAAGGTTGTGCTTGTATAGCTTGTGACTATAAAGGTCGTCAGCGGGAAATTATTCGTAATGAAATGGAAGGAATGTTGTGTTCTACGAATAATGTAGAAGAAATTACTTTAGCTTTGAAAAAATTACTTGATGACGATGAATATCGTATATCACTTCAACAAAATGCCATTAAACGTGCAAAATTTTATTCTGTTTCTAATATTATTCTCCTTTGGGAAAAATATATTGAATCAATAATTTTATAATAAAGATGGATAAGAGAATTATTAAGGCTTTAGTAAATCCACGACTTGTGGTGCAGAAGATTTTTAATAAATTTTCTGTTTTTATAAAAAGCGATTTGTTAGTTATAAAAATCTCATATTGGTTGATAATGGGAAAAAAAGTTGATTTAAAACATCCTCATTCATTTAATGAAAAACTGCAATGGCTTAAATTACATGATAAACACCCAGAATTTACCAAAATGGTGGATAAGATAAGTGCTAAGGAGGTCGCCCGACAAATAATGGGCAATGAATATATAGTTCCAACTTATGGTACTTGTGATTCTTTTGAAGATATTGATTTTGATATATTACCTAATCAATTTGTTTTAAAATGTACTCATAATTCTGGTGGTACCATAATCTGTCGTGATAAAAAAACATTCGACAAAAAACATGCTGCAAAAGTTTTAAAAAAATGTCTTCGTAAGAATCCTTTTTGGGCTACAAGAGAATATCCGTATAAAAATGTAAGACCACGAATCATAGCGGAAAAATTCATGTCAGATGATAGAGCTGAAATCTCTGGGTTAACTGATTATAAGTTCTTCTGTTTTAATGGAAAAGCTGAATTCCTTTATGTTTCATTAGGATTAGAATTTCATGAAACAGCTAAGATTTCTTTTTTTGATTTGAAGGGAGATATTTTGCCTTTCAGGAGAAAAGATTTTTCACCGATATCAAACTTTGTAAAGCCAGTATGTTTTGAGGAAATGGTAGATTTAGCACAAAAAGTGGCAAAACAATTAAATCTACCTTTTATTAGAATTGATTTGTATGAGGTTCATGGGCATATTTATTTTTCTGAGTTTACTTTCTTTCCTTGTAGTGGAAATCTTCCATTTGAGCCAGCTATATGGGACAACAAACTTGGTGATTTGCTGAAACTTCCTCCTATTGAATAATAATTCTTTTATTTTTTCTCAATTATAAACGATGAAACTGATTTTTGTAACTTCGACTTTGACTTCGGGAGGTGCAGAGCGTGTCATTTCTCTTCTTGCCAATGAATTCTATCGTAAAGGTAATGAGGTGGAGATGATTTGTCTTACAAACCTGAAAGAAGATTATTATAAAGTGGATGAGGGAGTAAAACTTATCCATGCAGAAGATGTTGCAGGCCATAGCTTGTTTAAACGTTTGATGTGGTTCAGAAAGTATATAAAGAAAGAACAACCTGATTGCGTCATAGCTTTCATGGAGGCGGTCTATGAATTTGTGTTGATTGCATTGCTGGGGTTAAGTATTCCTGTGATTTCTTCAGAAAGAAAGGATCCCACAACGTTGGGACCACTGCGTAAGTTCTTGAGATGGATTTTCCTGCCAACAGCCACAGCTCATGTTGTACAAACACAGAAGATTAAAGACTTCTATAATGCTATCGTTCGCAAAAAAACGCATATTATCTATAATCCAGTAAATGAGAAGGTATTTGATATGCCAAATGTTGAACGTGATGATAGAATTATTTCTGTAGGAAGACTTTATCCTCAAAAAAATCAGCAGATGCTTATCCGTGCTTTTGCAAAAGTAAAGGATACATTTCCTTCTTATAAATTGGTGATTTATGGGGAAGGATATCTTCGTTCTGAATTGGAGAAGTTGATTGCGGATTTGGGACTTGTTGGCAGAGTAGATCTTCCTGGTACTACTACTAAGATTTTAGAGGAGGTAAAACGTTCGAAAGTATTTTGTCTGTCTAGTGACTACGAAGGCATGAGTAATGCTATGATTGAGGCAATGTGTTTGGGAACTCCTGTAATTTCTACCAAGGTTTCAGGTACGGATGAATTGATAAATGATGGTGAAAATGGTCTTTTAGTGGACTTGGGAGATATAGATGGTCTTGCACAAGCTTTTAATCGCCTTTTGGGAGATGAAAATTTGCAAAAACAATTTGCGGACAAATGCTTGGCGATGTCTCCTATTTTTAAAATTGATTCTATCGTCAAAAAATGGGAGAAACTGATTCTTTTGTCTGTTAAAAGATAGTGTACTCTTACTAAGACTAACATAATGATTAATTATAATTTTGGGAAAGATGAAGATATTAGTAACTGGTGCTGCTGGATTTATTGGCAGCAAAACAGCAATGATGCTGGCAGAACGAGGTGATGAGGTAATTGGCGTTGATAATATCAACGAGTATTACGATGTTCGGCTGAAATATGGACGACTTTGTGAGTTGCTGGGTGTTGGTCATTCTGTACAAATAAATGGAAATGATAGTTTGACTCCATATTCCGACTTGCCGTTTGGAGTTTATTATCATAGTAAAAAACTTCCTAATTTCAAATTTATGCGCATGGCTATTGATGACCGTGTTGCAATGGAAAACCTATTCAATGAGGAAAAGTTTGATAAAGTAATGAACCTGGCAGCACAGGCTGGTGTGAGATATTCTATTCAGAATCCGTATAGTTATATGAATTCTAACATGGTTGGTTTCATGAATATTCTGGAATGTTGTCGTAATTATCATGTGAAATACTTGATCTTTGCATCATCTTCCAGTGTTTATGGAATGAACGAGAAGGTTCCTTTTTCTGAGGATGATCATGTGGGTACTCCTGTCAGTCTTTATGCAGCAAGTAAGCGAGCTAATGAACTGATGGCTCATGCCTATTGTAAACTTTACGGTCTGAAAGCTACTGGATTGAGATATTTTACGGTTTATGGACCTTGGGGAAGACCTGATATGGCTCCTTTTAAGTTTACCAAATTGATTATGAATGATGAACCAATCAATGTATTCAATAATGGTAATTTGAGTCGAGACTTTACATATATAGATGATATTGTTAATGGTACATTACAGGTGATAGATAAAGAACCAGATCCGGAGAATTGTCCTAATAAAGTACCTTTTACCATATATAATATTGGATGTAGTGATCCTGTGAAATTAATGGATTTTATTAATGAAGTAGAGTTAGCTGTAGGCAAAGAGGCTAAGAAAAACTTTATGCCAATGCAGCCAGGTGATGTTTATAAAACGTATGCTGATACAACTAAACTCGAGAAAGAGGTTGGTTACAAGCCACATATCTCTTTACATGAGGGAATAGGGAAACTCGTGGAGTGGTATAAGAGCGAGCATAACCCGTTGAAATAAAATCTATATATTACTCGTCATGAACAATTATTCTGTCCTCATTTCGTTATATTTCAAGGAGAGTCCTCTGCATCTGCGAGAAGCGCTGGATTCCATATTCTCACAAACCTGCAGGAGCAATGATGTCGTCCTTGTGGAAGATGGAACGCTGGACGAAGAACTGGAACTGGTGGTGAGGGAATATGAAAATAAATATCCAGAGTTGCATGTCGTTCGGTTTGAAAAGAATAGGGGGTTAGGATTTGCACTCAATGACGGCATACTGGAGTGTAAAAACGAAATTGTGGCTCGTATGGATACGGATGATATCGCCAAACCGGAACGTATGGAAAAACAAGTGCAGGTGATGGAGGCTCATCCGGAATATGGAATGATTAGTTCGTGGATAGATGAGTTTATCACCACAAAAGAGCATGTTACCTCGGTCAGGAAATTGCCGGAGCAGCCTGAAGAGGTTCGTGAATATGCAAAGAAGCGATGCCCTGTCAACCATCCTACCGTTATGTTCCGAAAGAGCGAAGTGCTCAAGGTTGGCGGATATCAGACTAAGTATTTCCCGGAAGATTATTTCCTGTGGATTAAAATGCTGATGAATGGTTGTCAGGTGTATAACATCCAAGAGAGTTTGCTCTGGTTCCGTTATGATCCGCAGACTTTTATGCGACGTGGTGGATGGAAATATGCTTGTGATGAGGCTATTACCCAATGGAATATCTTCCGTTTGGGCTTCATCTCCTTGCCTCGTATGATGATGAATGTTGCTATCCGTTTTACCGTTCGTGTTATGCCAAATTGGGTGCGCGGATTGATATATAAGAAAATGTTGAGAAAATAATGAATGCAATGACTGATATTCAGAAGGTTTTTCTTTTACTCATTAGATTGGGATTGTGGGAGAAGAAGCAGGGTGGATTGTCGCAGGATGATATCCGACTGCTGGAAAAAATGAAGGATGAGGAATGGGATGCGGTCATGGATTTGGCTAACTTGCAGACCTCTATGGGTATAGTCACAGATGCTCTGACTTTCTTGCCGGCAGAACTGAGACCTTCCAAGAAAATATACCTCAATGCAATCTCGCAAACATCTGATATTGAGGATGCAAACAAGCGAATGAATGATTTCGCACTTGTGCTTATGGAAAAGCTGAAACAGAAAGATGTGAATTCGAGATTGCTGAAAGGACAGGGAGTGGCAATGTGCTATCTCCGTCCGTTTCACCGACAAAGTGGAGATATCGACTTGCTGATTCTCGACGACCAGCAATTCTTGAAAGGATGTCGCCTGATGGAGATTATCTCTAACTCTTCTAAATGGGATGAAAAGAGTTCGCATGCAGAATTTCAGGCTATGGGATTTGTCGTGGAATTGCATGGTAAGTACAGTTTTATCATCAATCGGAAGGTTACTGACAGATTGATTGAGTGGAATGCCAAGCGCAATCAGGAGGTGAGAGTGGAACAGGGACTTATTCTGCCTTCCTTGCAGTTTGATGCCGTATTCATCTTTACCCACATGCTCAATCATTTCATGACCGGTGGAGTGGGACTTCGACAGATTTCTGACTGGATGATGTTTGTCAATGCTTATTTCGATAAGTTAGATATGAAAGTTCTTGAGGATGATTTGAATTTCTTGGGAATCATGAAGTTCTGGCAGGCTTTTGCCTCCTTGGCAGTGATGCAACTCGGTTTCCCTGAGAAGAAAATGCCTTTTTATGATGCTCGATGGAACCGGAAAGCAGATACCTTGATGGATGCCATCTTCAAAACGGGAAATTTCGGTGCCTTGCAGAAAGCTAAGCAGTTGTCGAAGGATACGAATAAGTGGGTGAAGAAACTACATACTGCCTTCGGACAGTTCCCTGTATATTGGCGAGTAGGAAAGATATTCCCTGCTGAAGCTGTCTATTGTTTCTTGAAATACTCTAAATGGCAGATTTTCGGAAGATAAATAACCACTCATATATGCACAGATTGTGTGCTAAAAATAGTTGAACATTTTAGTAAAATGAACATTTTAGAAAATTTGAAAACTTCCACGGACGGCATGTTCGCGTACATGACTCCTAAGTTGTGGCTCTTTGGTATCATCTTGCCATTCGTCTTAGCTTTGGCTATTACTGCCTTTATCCATCCTTTCATCGTCAGGATGGCAAAGAGCAGAAACATGGTTGATGAACCTGACGGACGCAAACTGCAGCGTACACCGATTCCTGTCATGGGAGGTATGGCGGTATTCTTCGGTATCGTGATGGGAGCAGGTGCCACTTCCACCTTTTTTAATACGTATGCCCTGTTCACCTGCATTATTACTCTGACGATGATGATGTATATTGGTATGCTGGATGATATGATAGGACTGAGTCCTGTGCTGAGGTTAGTTCTGCAGTTGGCGATGGTGGCTTTTATCATCAAGATGGACCGGACGAGTATCAATGATCTACATGGAGTGTTCGGAATCTGGCAGTTGCCCGTCTATGTTTCCTTACCTTTGTCCTTTATCGCCTGTTGCGGAATCATCAATTCTATCAATCTGATAGATGGTGTGGATGGTCTCAGCAGCGGATATTGTATCTTCGCCTGTCTGTGTTTCGGACTGGTGTTCTGTTCTTCCTTCGAAGGCACAATGTCTACCATGGCTTCCCTCTCGGCAGGTGCGCTTATCCCTTTCTTCCTTCACAATGTGTTCGGACTTAAAAGCAAGATGTTTATCGGAGATGCCGGTACGCTGATGATGGGTATGCTGATGAGTATCTTCTGTATGCGACTGATAGACAATGCCTCTTTGGTTCAGTGGCATCATCCGAGAATAGGCGTGGTAGCCTTCTGCCTGAGTGTACTGAGTGTGCCGGTTTTCGACACGTTGAGGGTGATGATAGGCAGAATCTTTAAGGGTGTATCGCCTTTCCGTCCCGACAAGAGTCATCTGCACCATCTTTTTGTCGAGATAGGTTTTTCTCATATCGGCACCACAGTATCTATCATTTTCATCAATGTACTGGTGGTTGCCTGCTGGTTTGTGGTTTACCTGTTTGGTATGGGACCTACAGGACAGTTCCTCGTTGTGTTCTGCATCGGACTCCTCAATACGGTTGGCTTCTATTATACGGTCAGAAAGATGAATCACCATCGTCTGCCTTACCGTTGTCTCAAGTGGCTTGCCATCAAGAGTCATCAGGAAACTGGGCGAACTTTTCATTTTATTAGAAAGATGGTTGATAAAATATAGAATAATTTGCAAGTTCTTGCGTTATTATAAGTATGAGTAAGAATTCGGTTATATTATATTTTATAGGTTTATTAGGAATCGTAAGTTTGTCTTCCTGTATGGATGATGAGGATTTTTCTTCATCCCGGGCAGACTTGCTGACTTTTTCTACTGATACGGTAAGGTTGGATACTACCTTCTCGAATGTACCGACACCTACCAGAACGATGTGGGTTTACAACCGTTCTGGAAAAGGTATCAGATGTAGCAATATCCGTCTGGAAGGTGGTAATCAGGAAGGTTTCAGAGTGAATGTGGATGGTACGTTTCTCGGACAGGCTGCTGGTTTTCAGACAAGTGATGTCGAGATCCGTAAGGGAGACAGCATCCGTGTATTCGTGGAATTGACTTCTGCTCTGCAGGAGAAAAATGAACCGCAGTTGGTGGAGGACGACCTTGTCTTTACCTTAGAAAGCGGGGTGCAGCAGAAGATTAATCTGCGTGCCTTTTCATGGGATGCAGAGATGCACAACGGTCTGGAAGTGAAGAAAGGTGAGGAAACTGTTCTGGGTGAACCGGATGAAAGTGGCTACCAGAAACCAATCGTTATCTATGGCGGAATCAAGGTAGATAGCTTAGGCACACTCACTATCAGAGAGGGTGCTACGCTTTATTTCCATGAGAATGCTGGTATTGATGTATATGGTAAACTGAAAGCTGCAGGTACTGCCGAAAAACCAGTTACGATGAGGGGCGACCGTATCGACCGGATGTTTGACTATCTGCCATACGACCGTACTCCCGGACAATGGCAGGGTATCCGATTGAGAGAGGCTTCTGCTGATAATGAACTGAAATATACTGATCTCCATAGTGCTTATCATGGTATTGTAGTGGATTCCTGCGATCTTGCTACCCAGAAATTGCTGGTAGAAAATTCTACTATCCATAACTGCCAAGGCTATGGCTTAGCGATTTCTTATGCCAAGGTACAGGTTTATAATACGCAGATTTCAAATACGCTCAATCATTGTCTCTATGTAGAGGGTGGTCATGTGGATGTCAACAATAGTACAATTGCACAGTTCTATCCGTTTGATGGCAATCGACGTTCTGCAATCGGTTTCAAGGCTCCTATAGATACATTGGACGTCAGAAATTCTCTCGTTACGGGATATGGTAATGATGAGGTACTGTGGACGCCAGTAGAGGACGAACCGCTCAAGTTCTGTTTCGACCATTGTGTGTTGCGTACCGAGAAGATGATGACGGAGGACAGTCTCCGTTTTACCCATGTCGTCTATGAAGATGTGAAGGATACCACCATGTATGGCGAGAAGCATTTCTCAGTTTTCGATACTGAAAATCTGATTTATGATTTCCACTTGTCTGCCAAGTCTGCTGCCATTGGTGCAGCCGATCCGAAGACCGCTTTGCCTTATGATCGCAATGGTCTCAAGCGCGAAGAAGACAAGGCTGATGCAGGATGTTTCCTGTATCGGGAGGATAAAAAAGAAGAGTAGTTTTTCTTTTATGACTTATCAGGAGAAATGTAGCTTATGAAGATGAGTACATATAGAAAATGGGCCTTGTGCTTTTTGGGGATGAACTTGATGTTTGTCCCTTCTTTGGTTTTTGCCCAGCGCAATGATGAGGCTACCGAGCGGTTGGGTAAAGCTTTGGAGTATTTTACGTCCCAAAAATATCATGAGTGCCTGATGATTATGCAGGACTTGGAGAAGCAATATCGGCTCAATCCCAGATACAAGGCCTATTTAGGAGTCTGCTATTATTACGAATGGGATTATGAACATGCTAATAAGTATCTGACGGAGGCGATACCCCAGTTGGCTCTGTTTGCCCCTCATGAACGGTCGTTCTATTATTGGGCAAATGCAGAAAGTCTTTTCAATCTGCAGAAGTACAAGGAGGCCATCCCTATGTATGAGGCAATGTTGCCGTTGTGCTATGAGAATGAAAAGCCGGATGCCTATTACCGCTTAGGTTTCTGTCATCTGTTTATGGAAAACTGGGTGGGTGCATGGAATGAATTTCTTAAGGCTCAGGATGCTTATCAGAAATATAGGGACACACCCGACATGCAGGCCCGTATCATACAGGTCAGCCACATGTTGGATGGATTGAAGCCTAAGGTGATAGGCATTGTAATCAGCGATCTGCTGAAGTAGTTATCTCATATTGGCATCTACGAAAGAGAAAGGAAGTAGGTCCTTGATGCTTCTGAAGCAATAGATGCCCTCTGTGCCATAGAGAAGAATGCGTACCGGTTGCTTGTAGCGGTCTTCTATTTCGAGGATGACCTGACGGCAAGCTCCACATGGGGAAATCGGATCCTTGAGAAATCCGTTGGCATTTCTTGCAGCAATGGCAATGGTCTTGATGGACAATTCCGGATGGTTTGCCTGTGCTGCAAAGACTGCCGTTCTTTCAGCACAGAGTCCTGATGGGAAGGCTGCATTTTCCTGGTTGGCACCGATGACGATGCTGCCGTCTTCCAGAAGACAGGAGGCTCCTACGTAGAAGTGACTGTAGTTGGCGTATGAATTCTGGGTAGCAGCAATAGCTTTTTCCACCAGGTTTTGTTCTTCCTGACTCAATTCTTCCAATTGTGCAAACTGGTATTCAATTTCAATTTTTCTTTCTTTCATAGTTCTAAGGAGTTTTGGTTTTGTAACAGATAACTGAAACCTATTTCTACTGAAAATAGGTTTCAGTTATTTTTTTATTTTTGAAGTTATATAGAGGACTATTTTGTATAGAAATCTATTAGGTTTGTGATAGCTCTCTTGCAGACAGGGCAGAATTCTGGCGTGTCATTGATGCGCATGCGGCAATCCTGAACGCCACGATATACTCCCTTGGTGCTGTAGCCGGCACCTTCAAAGACTCCCACCTTGCTTTCTGCCACCTTCGTATTCTCTGAGAGAGGGGTAGGGATAGGTGTTCCCTTCTTAACCATGTCTTTCCACTTACTGGAGAAGTTGACCAGCGTGGTGATGTTCGGCTCCCAAGGTTCTACGTCGTGTGGATACATTGGAATCTCTTCGAAATCGTAGGCGTATTCGTCTGCGAGACCAGCAAAGGAATGCCCGAACTCATGTACTACTACTGGCTTGTACCACTTGTGGTGGGTAGAGGTCAGGTTGTATGAATTGAGGATTCCACCTCCACCATATTTCTTGGAATTTACCAGTACAATGATATGCTCGTATGGGGTACCAGCCAACCAGTTGTGCAGGTCCTTCAGATGGAGTGTGGTCAGGTATCTGTCGCTATAGAATGTATCAAAATGAGAGTGGAGTGCAGTATTCTTCCAGATTCCTTTGGCTGGTTCGCTCGTTCCGCTTTCTTCAGATGGTGATTTTACGGCGATGACATTGAATCTGTCACGCATTTTCTTGAATGGCTCATGATTGAAGAGCGCTTCGTTGGCATCCTTTACGTCTTTGATGAAAGTGTCCATCTCTGCATCTGTGTATCCCTCTGCTACGTAAGCAATATGGATGCAGCGAGTTGTATCGGCTGCCTGCTGGATGGTTTCGTATGCTGTCGGCTTCTCTCCCTTGTGGTGGATGAGGATGTCGGTAGGCACTACCTGATGGGTGAGTGATGCAGTAACCTCACGGCGGTTGTTGAAGAGCGACAGGGTGATGTCCACCGTGTCTTTTGGCATCGGTACGAGGAATACATTCTCAAAACTCTGTGTATTCTTCTTAGCCTCCGGGTAGGAAAGCCATTCCTGGAAGAGGGTAGAGAAAGAGTTGCGATAGATGACCTCACCTGTCTTGTGGGCACGAACTGTGATTTGTCCGTTTCCTTCTACAGGCACTTCGCCCAGTCGCTGCTTTTTACCATACCAGCGGGGCATGACGTTCAGTTCATCTACTGCAATCATCTGTTGCTTCGCATTTCCTACGAAGGTATAATCTACTCGCAGGGTTTTGTCAACGAAATAGTCGTTGAAGTTTTGTGCCAGGAGTTTGCCTGGCATCATGAGCATAGCAAGAGCTGCAATGATCAGTGTTTTCTTCTTCATTTTCTTTTCTTTATTTCTTTATCTTACTTTCAGTCTGGCTCCAGGGTATATCTTGAAGTCTGGATCAAGGTGATTCTTGGAATAGAGACTCTTCAGTCTGATGCCATATTTCTGTGAAATGCTGTACATGCTCTCGCCCGGTTGTACGATATGAGGGCGTTTCTTGAACTGCTTAGGCGCTTTCTTGCGCTTTTTCTTCAGATAGATGACATCTCCCTTGTGCAGGATATCGTGTTTGTCTCTTTCGTTGTACTTAGCCAATTTTCTCCAACTGATACCCACTTCCTTTCCGATGCTCTTGAAGGTTTCTCCCTCTCTGGCATACAGATAATAGTTGTCGTTGAAGATGTGGATAGGGTGCAGAAGTCCTTGTGCGTTGACCGGCTGATCTGTGCCACTATGTTCTGCCATGAATTTGTCGTAGCGTTTTGCCTTGTCATAATCATGGAGCTTGTACAGTTCGATAATCTGTATCAGTTTGTTGGCATACTGCGGATTGGTAGCATAGCCACATTGTTTCAGTCCTCTTGCCCACCCTTTGTAGTCGTTGCTGTTCAGTGAGAAAAGCCGGGCATATCGCTGTTGCCGTGCCAGAAAGCGGCTATGGTCTTCGTAGCTTTCCCTGGCATCGCTATATACACGGAAACATTCACCACGGGCGTCATCGTCGTGGTATTGCGTAGGACCAGTCCATGAAGTGTGGCATTTGATGCCGAAATGATTATTGCCCTGTCTTACCAGGCTGCTTCTGCCTGCAGCGCTCTCGAAGAGACCTTGTGCCAGCGTGATACTGGCTGGTATCCGATATTTGAGCATCTGCTCAATAGCAAGATCCTTGTACTGGTTGATATATGTCTGATAAGTCTGGTTCCACTTCATCTGTGCGCCCGAAGGAAGGGTGCAGAGCAGAAGAGCCAGACCTATGATGTTTGCTTTGATTCTATTCATACTGCAAAAATATAAAAAATAGTTTATTTTCGCTTGTTTTCTCTTATTTATTTTTTATTTTTCACTTTTTGTATGCTTTTTCGATATTATTTGATTATTTTTGCAGGAAAAAAGATGAGCGTTAGGATATTGATAGCTTTAGGCTCTAATCATGAGCAAGAGAAGAATGTGGCTTTCGCAATGGAGCGTCTGCACAGCTTTTTCCCCAGCGTCTCCTTTTCGAGAATGTTATGGACCGAACCGATAGGCATCGCGTCTGACCGATTCGTAAATGCCCTTGCCTTAGTTGATACGGATAAGGAGCAGGAGGAAGTGGAACGGATATTGAAACAGGTAGAGAAAGAATGTGGAAGAACTCGGGAGGAAAAGATGAGGAATATCATCAGATTGGATCTCGATCTTTTGCAGTGGGGTACAGTCCGGTTGCGTGAACAGGACTGGGAAAGGGATTATATCCGCCTGTTGCTGCAGGAGATGCAATGGGCATTCTGATAATTTCACAAACTTATAGGGAGTTATAGAATACGGAAATACGGAATGGACGATACAATAAAAATCCTCTTGATTCAGCTTTATCAGCCTGATCAAGAGGATTTTTATATTTCACCAGCATCAGGATTTCTCCCGATGCTGGTGAGTAAAGTTATGATGTCTTATCGTTTTAATGCCTTATAAAACCGGTGTCGGGTTGTCCTTGGTGAGGTGTAGTTCTACCACCTCTCCCGTAGCAAGCGACTTCTTTACATTGATGAGTCGCTGGTTGCTGCTTCCCCTGAAAAACAGGTCCTTATCGGCGAGTGCCTTTATGAACGGACCATCTACCAGGACATCTATCTGTTCAAGCAGTGCTCTCTGTGCCGGGTTCTTCAGGAGATTCTCATATTTATAACCCGTAAAGCACCAGATATCCTTGCTGCTTTCCTTGCGGATGGCACGAGCTAACTCGGCAAATCCCTCAGCCTGAAACATCGGATCACCTCCTGAGAAGGTAACGTTGGCGAACGGATCGCTCATGATTTCCTTCAGCAGGTCTTCGGTTGATGTCATCGTACCATTGTTGATGTCCCACGACTGCGGATTATGGCATTCAGGACAATGATTGGGACAACCTGCACAATAGATAGAGGTCCTGAAACCAGGACCATCCACCATCGTGTCGTGGATTACGCTAAGAACGCTTATCATGATTTCTTCCCAGCTTATCCTTATCTTACTTTTGTGGAGTGTCGATATGAGTTACACGGTCGTGAAGCTCAGCCAACTTGCCACTGTTCCAGCGGTCGGTAGTACCTACGAGGTAACCGGTGATGCGCTGCAACTTGTCGATGTGATGACTTCCGCACTTAGGACAAACTTCCAGATTGGCCTCTGCATTCTCGTAGCCACAGTCCAGACAGCGGTTGCGGTTGTGGTTTACAGAACCGTATCCCATATTGTACTTATCCATCATGTCAACCACACTGGCAATGACAGAAGGGTTGTGAGTAGCATCGCCGTCAATCTCAACATAGAAGATGTGTCCACCACGAGTCAGATCGTGATAAGGAGCCTCCACCTGTGCCTTCTTCATGGCAGTACACTTGTAATATACAGGTACGTGGTTTGAGTTGGTATAGTAATCGCGGTCAGTAACGCCCGGGATGATACCAAACTGCTTGCGGTCTTTCTTGGTGAACTTACCGCTCAAGCCCTCTGCAGGAGTAGCGAGGATAGAGTAGTTGTGGTGATACTGCTCGCTGTATTCGTCAGCATGTTCCTTCATGAAGGTAACAATCTTCAGACCCAATTCCTGTGCCTCTTCGCTCTCGCCGTGGTGATGACCGATGAGGGCAACCAGACATTCTGCGAGTCCGATGAAACCGATACCCAACGTTCCGTGATTGATTACGCTCTCGATGGTCTCCTCTGGCTTCAGATTCTCGGCACCTACCCAGAGATATTTCATCAGCAATGGGAACTGCTTGGCCATAGCGGTCTTCTGGAACTGGAAGCGCTCGTCGAGCTGCTTGGCTGTGATATCGAGGATATTGTCAAGTTTCTCGAAGAAAGTCTTGATTTTCAATTCCTTGTTCTCGATACCCATGCACTCGATGGCCAACTTTACGATATTAATCGTAGTGAAACTCAAGTTACCGCGTGCGATACTGGTCTTCTCTCCCCAACGGTCTTCGAATACACGTGTACGGCAACCCATAGTGGCGATTTCCCATTTGTAGCGCTCAGGATCGTCAGCACGCCACTTCTCGTTCTGATTGAATGTAGCATCGAGGTTGAGGAAGTTAGGGAAGAAACGGCGGGCAGTTACCTTGCAAGCCAACTGGTAGAGGTCGTAGTTGCGGTCCTCTGGCAAGAAGTTGACGCCACGTTTCTTTTTCCAGATCTGGATAGGGAAGATGGCAGTTTCGCCATTTCCTACGCCATCGTAAGTACTCTTCAGAATCTCGCGCATGATGCAACGGCCTTCTGCACTGGTATCTGTACCATAATTGATAGAAGAGAAAACCACCTGGTTACCGCCACGGGAGTGGATGGTGTTCATATTGTGGATGAAAGCCTCCATTGCCTGATGTACACGGTTTACGGTCTTGTTGATGGCGTGCTGCTCCAGGCGTGCTCTTCCCTGAAGATTGTCGAGTGGCTTCTCGATATAGTCATCGATAGGCGCCTCATAAAGATCCTTGAGATCTTCTCCAGAGAGCTTCTCCAAGTTTTTCACTTCCTCCTGGTAAGACATTCTTACGTATGGAGCCAGGTAGAAGTCGAAAGCAGGAATAGCCTGACCACCGTGCATCTCGTTCTGACAGGTTTCCAGAGAGATGCAAGCCAGTACGGCTGCTGTCTCAATACGCTTGGCTGGACGGCTGGAACCATGGCCAGCTGTGAAACCATGCTTCAGGATGACGTCGAGCGGATGCTGTACGCAAGTCAGACTCTTGGTAGGATAATAATCTTTGTCGTGTATATGAATGTAGTTGTGCAGGACGGCGTCACGAACTTCCTCGCTGAGGAGGTAGTCGTCAACGAATGGTTTTGTAGTTTCAGAAGCAAATTTCATCATCATGCCGGCAGGAGTGTCGGCATTCATGTTGGCGTTTTCACGGGTGATGTCATTGTTCTTGGCATTCACGATGCTCATGAACACATCGCGTGTCTTTGCCTTGCGGGCAATGTTACGCTGGTTGCGGTATGCGATGTACTTCTGTGCCACGTCCTTGCGGGCACTCTTCATGAGCTCCATCTCGATGGCATCCTGGATGGCTTCTACGCTCATCTGGTTCTTGCCACGATAGCTTACATGATCAGTGATTTTCTCAATAAGAGTTTCATCTTCACCCTTGTCTGTGTGCAACATGGCTTTACGTATGGCAGCCATGATTTTCTGTTGATTGAAACCAACAATGCGTCCGTCACGCTTTACTACAGTTTGTATCATTTCTAGCTTTACTTTAAGATTGATATTTAATTAGCTTATTATTAACATTTTACGCAAAAAAGAGGCAGTAGGAACCTCGATTTTGACATTGCAAAGATACAAAAGATATTTGAAAGTTTTTTCTTTTGGATAACTTTTCTTTGGTTAAAAAATATTAAGTGGCTGATAATCAGGCAATTAAAAAATCGTTTTGGAAAACTTTTGTATTTTGTTGTTTTCCAAAACGATTAATTGCTTATGCATCAAAGAGTTATGCGATTTTTGCCCCGAAATGTTAATTATTGCTTATCCGGATGCTTTAGTCGATAATCCCTTTATATATGGGCTTTCTGCACCTCACTTGCAGAAATCTGAGCTTATTTCTGATTCCTTTTATAGTCAAGCGCTGCACCTATTGCCGTGCAGAATTCTGAATATTTAGGTATGCGGAACCTGACATTGTAGAGTTTCTCCATGGCCGGGAATACTTCCCGGCACTGAGGCATGAGGGTCAGGTTTCCGATGAGTACGAAATCCTTGATTCCCGACTCTAAGGAGGAAAGGATTGTGGCAGAACCGATACATTGCAGTACCATCCAGATGAGGCCTTTGGCAATATCTTCGCGAGATGCGTTTGCCTTGGCGTTGCTGAACAGAGATGCCACGGCATTCATTGGCAGTCCTGGCAATGGTTTGGCACTGATATCGCCTATGAGCAGGTTGATCTTGGAAACATCACCATCTTTTGCCAGATGGGCTATCTGCTTCACGTCGTCGGTCTTGAGCATGATGCGGCTCAGTCCTGCTAAGGTGCCGCCTCCGATGCCGATACCTCCGATGTGGCGTATGTTGTCGCCTTCGCATTTCACGAGTGATGTACCCGTTCCCATGCTTACTACAATCATCCTGTCGAGCTTGCTTTCATATTTGGCACCAAGTCCGTCGGCTACGAATTCCTCGCTCTTGGAGGTAGGAAGTCCATAGATTGGCTCGTCTATATAAGCAGAGCCTACGCCAGTAAGCATCACATGTTCCACCTCAGAGAGGCTGATCTGGTTGTCGTGCAGGTATTTTCCGAATGCTCCATACAGAGATGTGATCGGGTCTGTAGCCTTGATGCGGATTGGACTTACTACGATTCCGTCTTCGTCAATGCCCACAATCTTGGTGGTGGAGATACCTACGTCGATACCAATTACTATTTTTTTCATTTTAGAGATATATTGTTTTGAGTTTTTTAGAGTACACCCATCTTACAGAAAGTGATGAGCACACCATATCCGAGAATCATACTGATGAGACCGATGGTCAGACCAGCCTTCACCATATCGGTCTGTTGGATGAGTCCGGTAGAGTAGGCGATGGCATTCGGAGGGGTGGAAATAGGAAGCGACATGGCGCAGGAAGCAGCCACGGCTACACCTATAATAATAGTAGAGGTTCCACCGATGCTTTCGAGTGAATTGCCCATACCGGCACATACTACGGTCAGGATAGGAATCAGGAGGGCTGCAGTAGCGGTGTTGGAGATGAAGTTACTCAATGCAAAGCAGACGAGTCCTGATACGATCATGATGACTATCGGGTTGAACGTGTCGAATGGAATACTCTTCACGGCATTCTCTGCTAACCCCGTACCATTCATGGCAAGACCCAAGGCAAAACCACCGGCTACCATCCAGATGACTGCCCAGTCGATTTCCTTCAGGTCGTCGGCTGTGAGCACACCGGTAAATGCAAATACGGCGATAGGCAACATGGCTACGGTATTGGCATTGATACCGAAATATTTCTTACCGAATACCCAGAGTACGATGGTCAGGATGAAGGTGGCTGCCACTACGATGGTACGCCAGTTGAACTGGATGTCTCCCTTGATCTGCAGTTCGATAGTCTTCTGTGAGAAAGGGAACATCTTGCGGATAATGAACCATGCCAATACCAGCATAACGAGTACCATCGGGCACATAATCATCATCCAGTCACCGAAACCGATGTCGAGATTGAGTCCGTCTGGTGCTGTAAGAACCTTGTATGCGAAAGCATTAGGAGGTGTTCCGATAGGCGTTCCCATACCGCCGAGGTTGGCTCCGATAGGGATGGCCATGGTGAGTGCTATTCTTCCCTTTCCGTTGGCAGGAAGTGCCTTGAACACAGGAGTCAGGAAGGTAAGCATCATGGCTGCGGTGGCAGTATTGGAGATAAACATGGAGAAGATGCCGGTGATGAGCATGAAGCCCAATAGTACATTTTCTGATTTCTTGCCGAAAGGAGCGATGAGGGTCTTAGCCATCAGTACGTCGAGTCCACTCTTGGTGGCGGCGATGGCCATCACGAAACCACCGAGGAAGAGGATGATGGTAGGGTCGGCAAAGCAGGCCATAATACCCTGATACTCCAGGAGGTTGCCGTATTCGCCTTCGGAACCTTGCATGATATTGAAGGCCGAGTCGGATACACCGAACAGCAATACGAAGATGATGACTACTGATGTTGCCCAGGCAGGAATGGCTTCGGTGAGCCATAGCATGACTGCCATGACGAAGATGGCGATGACGCGTTGCTGAACGACTGTCAGCCCCTCGATGCCAAAGCTGTCGATGGGCAGATTCCAAACTAGTGCGGTGAGCAGGGCGGTGATGGCAAACATCAGAGCCTTCTTGCGATTGAAGTCGCTGCTCAAAACTTTTTTGACGGTTTCTTGCATTTTCTCTATGTTTTTTATGGATTTTGTTGGCAAATGTACGCAATATTTCCGACATAACAAAATATTAGATAGAAATATTCATCAAATACTGAGAAAATTTACAAAAAGTATCTTTGTCTGAAAAAAAATGATGCAAAAGGTTGGTCTTTTAAAAATAAAGTATTATATTTGCGAAATCTTATAGTGAAAGATTATCTAACATAAATATTTTATACCATGACTCAAGTTACATTTGTTTTGGCTTTCTTTGTAGTGGTCATGCTGCTGGCATTTTCATTATACCACCACAAGAAGCACATAGAGTTTAAGATGTCGGACATAGAGAAGGCTGTCCGTAGTGCTTATCCTGAGGGTGTCACTTCTGTAAAGAAGGGAGACCTGGTAGTTGCTGTGAAGAAGTATTTCCATTGCAGTGCTAAGGATGCCCATTATATAATAGGTGTAGCTCGTAGAAAGAAGATTGTGGATATTGCTGCCGAGCAGGTATCATTGCATACGGAAAATTGCTCCTTAGAGGGCACAAAAATGCCATAGTCAGGGCGCAAAGTTGCCGTGCCTAAGCATTTTTTCACCCTTCATTATCCATCATAGTCTAATGATGCGTTTTATTGAGGTCTAATGATGCGCTTTATTAGGTGCTAACGAAGCGCTTTATTAGGTGTTAATGATGCGCATCGTTAGGTGTTAATGATGCGCATCGTTAGGTCATGTAGATTTTCTACAAGTTATGTTCTTGAAAATCAGTAGATTACAGATGAAGTGTGATGGCGATATAAAGAATGAATCTTCTTTACATTAGCTTGGCTGAGGTTCTCGTATTTTCAGACGCTTCTGTTTTCTCTGAGAATCAACCAAACAGCGCCACAGGCAGAGGTTGATCAGAGTATGTATTATATTGATGATCAGCTTATGAACTTATGGCTGAAGGAATAAATTGAATATTTTTGAAGTGAAATCGAGATAGGACAATAGAGCCTTTTGGTATTTTTGATACTGAAAGGCTTTTTTTGTATCTTAAAATGAAGAAAGTCGCTCTTTTCTTTGGCATTTCTAATTCTTTTCGTTATTTTTGTGGCGTTAATTTAAAAGAAAGGAATAAGATGGAAACGATTAATATTCAGTTTCAAGTACCTTCTACAGGTCAATATACGCTTGACGAATTTGTCGCTAAGCTCAAAGACTATGCTGAAAAATTAGCCAATTCTATCTCCAAATCAGAAAATAGTTACCAGGAAAGATATGTGAGCCAAGCCGAGCAGGAAGCCTATGTGGCAGAAAGCCTCAACCGTGCTCTTGATGAAATGGAAGCTCATAAAAAGAATGGGACTAAGCCGATGGATGCTCGTGATTTGTTGAGAAGACTTCGGGAAGAGGAGGCGTAGTATGAAGGTTAAGATTTATACGGAAAAAGAATTTGAGCGACAACTTAGAAAGCTTTCCAAGAAATATCGTTCAATGCTTGATGACTATGATGCTTTTCTTACAGGCTTAGAACAGGATCCTTACCAAGGTACTAGTCTTGGCAAAGGTGTCAGAAAGGTAAGAATGGCAATAGCTAGTAAGGGTAAAGGTAAGAGTGGTGGTGCAAGGGTCATCACTTATAATCTTTATCAGGAAGAAGATTCCATTATCATTGATTTGTTGACCATCTATGATAAAGGAGAAATCTCTAATATCTCTGATGAGTTTATCGGTTTTTTGCTTGATAAACGTGAAAATGGATAATATGCAGAATTTGTAGATTGTGTGATAGTGGAACTTCTTTGGTGTGTCTGGTAAAGACTTCCAGGAAATCAAGTCGGCGATAGCTGGTTTGCAGAAAGGCGAGTTGATCATCAAGGATCATACGATGGCTGCCCTTGGTTTGGGCGGTAAACCGTATAAGAAAATAAAGGTGACGCATCTCATTTGATGCGCCACCTTTTTAAATGATTGTAGAAGAATAAAAAATCTTCTAAGATATTTTGTAATGTTATCTTATATCACACTTTTATGAGGGACTTTTACTTTGTACTGCAAATAGTGATGCAGAGCGATATGGCTGCCAAGACTGCTCCTACTGCACATACACCCATCCAGCCTTCATGTGTCCAGGCTAATCCGGCACAATATGTGCCAAAGGAGCCACCAATAAAATAGGTGGTCATGAAAATGGTGTTGGCCCTGTTTGATGCTTCTGGCATTTCCTGAATGCAACCACTCTGATTACTTAGTTGCAGACATTGTAAACCGATGTCAACCAGAATAATAGCCACAATAAGTCCCATATAGGTGTCGCCAAAGAGATAAGCTGTGGTCCATGCTACAAGTTGCAGGCAGGCACCATAAAGGCTTAACTTTCTAATGCCCCATTGGTTCACAAGTTTACCCAATCCGCTTGCTGCTAATGCTCCAGCTATACCGCACATACCTAAGGTGCCCACCATCTCGCTACCCGAAAAGAATGGGGCTTGTGCCAAGCGAAAGGCGAGACAAGACCAGATGGCCATCATACTACCAAAACTGAAAGCTGCACGGATGGCATAGAGACGTATGCGAGCATTGCTTGCAACAATGTGGAAGACACTTTTCATCAGCCCCCTATATGTTCCTACATAGTTGCTGTCTATCTGCGGCATAATCTTGAGCGTGAGAATCAGGCAGACTATCATGATGAGGGCTGCTATGATAAACATCTCGCGCCAGCCCAACCATTCGCCCACGTAACCGCTGACCACTCTGGAGGCAAGAATGCCCGTAAGCAGTCCCGACAGGACAATGCCCATGTTTCTGCCTTTATTTTTCTTTTCGGAATATTGTCCTGCTATAGGAATGAAGAATTGTGGAATGACTGAGCAGGCTCCCAGCAGGAGAGAGGCACCCCAAACAATCCATACCCTTTGGGAAAAAGCTATGAAAACGGCCATGACGGCTGCTACGGACATATTGATTACGATGATGCGGCGACGCGAGTAGAGGTCACCCATAGGAATCAGGAAACATAAGCCCAGCGCATAGCCTATCTGTGTGACAACGGTTATGAGATTAGCCTCATGTTGACTCACGCCCATGTCATGGCGAATCATCTCTAAGAGCGGTTGATTATAGTAGCAGTTTGCTACTGTGAGGCCCGCTATAACAGCCATCGTCAGCAACAAACTGCGCTCTATTCCTTCGTTCTCTCTCAGTTGTTTCATTCTGCTAATCAATCTTTATAATCCACTTTGATGACAAGTACTCTGATGTCTTGATTGTCGGTATCATTGGCTACTTTGGCGATGTGCCAGTCACGAGGGAAAAAGATGAAAAATTCATCTGGAGTGCTGTCGTAGAACTTGGTACGGCACTTCTTGTAGTCGTAATGAATGACATCAGGACGGTACTTGCAGTTGGGCGTACTGGTATAGTGGTCGATGATGCCGAAACGCTCCACGCCCTTGACGACATACTGGAAATCAATGTGATGGTTGTGGCTTTCAGAACCGCGCTTTTCCAACGGATCATTTTTGCTGTCCTCTACGCTGATGGTGAGTGATGAGCCGGGAATCTTGTGCTTGCCGCCAGGAATACTGAGCAAATCGGTCTTGGCAAGGTAGTCGAAGAGAGCCTTCCACTGTTCAGGATTCTTCTGATACTGGAGATAGAAATCCACGAGATTGACGCTGTAGTGAGGGCGAGCCTTGGTAAAGCCATTCTGCCAGGCACCTGACGCAGCCCATGCCTCTGCCTCCTTGATGAGTTGAGGGTTGTTGCCGTAATACTGGGTATAATAACCTTTTGCATTCTTGCTGCATGAAGACAGGGTCTTACAGCAGGCTTTCTTGTTTTCCTGTGCTACCATTGCCAATGAAGAAGAGAGCAATAGAGCAATTCCAAAAATGATTTTTTTCATTGTTGTTCCGTTGATTATGTTGATTTGTCTTATTCGTTGCAAAGGTACATCAAAATCATGAGATGACCAAGCAAAAAATACAAAAATGTGCTTATTCCCAATAGGGGAGATAAGCACATTTTCGATAGGTGTACTGGTTCTTTTTGTTCATTTTCTAAAGAATCAGTTGCAAGACTTACTTCTGAAGAGGAATCTTCTTGACACGACGCTCGTGGCGGCCACCTTCGAAGGAAGCTGAGAAAAACTCGTCCATGATAGCTTCGGCAGTCTTGTTGTCGATGAAACGGCCTGGAAGTACCAAGACATTCGCATCATTATGCTGACGGATGAGATGAGCAATCTCCTTGTTCCATGCCAAACCAGCACGTACACCCTGATGCTTGTTCAAGGTCATGGAGATACCCTCGCCACTACCGCAGATACCGATACCAGGATAAACCTCGCCACTCTCGATACCCTCGCCAAGTGCATGACCGAAGTCAGGGTAGTCAACGCTTTCGTCGCTATATGTACCATAATCCTTTACAGGATAACCTTTCTTCTCCAAATACTGCAATACAAATTGTTTCATTGGGAAACCTGCGTGATCGCATGCAACTCCTACTGTCTTTACTTCCATAATCGTTAAAATTTAAAGGTTAGAACTTATTTATATGAAAAAAAAAAGAGTCAGGTGAAGGAGAAAAAGGGTAGTCTGAAACCCTCCAACTCCTTCACTTTTTACTCCTTTTTGTATTCTTTATGCCTCAGCCAAGAAAGCCTTTACCTGCTTGTAAACGTTCTCGCCTGTGTAACCGAGTTTCTCATCGAGTACCTTGTAAGGAGCAGAGAAACCGAAGCTCTCCAAGCCCCAAACCTTACCGTTGGCGCCTACGAGACCCTGGAGTGTTACAGGAAGACCAGCAGTCATACCGAAGATCTTAGCGTTCTTTGGCAATACGCTCTCCTGATACTCTTTGCTCTGACCACGGAACAAGCCCTCAGATGGAGCACTTACCACGCGTACCTTGATGCCATCAGCACGCAAAGCCTCGCAACCAGCCTCCAATGTAGAAACCTCAGAACCGCTTGCTACGAGGATAACGTCTGGATTCTCATCGCTGCCTGCTACGATGTAAGCACCCTTAGCAGCCTGCTCGTAATCATTACCTTCTGGCAACTTGGCGATGCCCTGACGAGAGAAGATGAGAGCTGTAGGAGTATCAACATTCTCCATAGCGAGCTTCCAGCAAACTGTAGTCTCATCAGCATCAGCTGGACGGAATACGCGAACGCTGTCCTTACCTGCATGGTTCTTCAACTTCTCCATCAAGCGGATCTGTGCTTCCTGCTCAACTGGCTCGTGGGTAGGTCCATCCTCACCAACACGGAATGCATCGTGAGTCCAGATGAACTTCACTGGAACCTGCATCAAAGCTGCCATACGAACCGCTGGCTTCATATAGTCAGAGAATACGAAGAATGTACCCATTGCTGCAACCACACCACCATGGAGCATCATACCGATACACATATCTGCCATTGTCAACTCAGCAACACCTGCCTGGAAGAAAGCACCAGAGAAGTCACCACGAACGATGCTCTTGGTCTTCTTCAAGAAACCGTCTGTCTTATCAGAGTTAGAGAGGTCGGCTGATGCACAGATCATGTTAGGAACCTGCTCTGCCAAAACGCCGAGACAAGTAGCAGATGCTGCACGAGTAGCTGAACCAGCCTTCTGCTCTACCTTGCTCCAATCTACCTGAGGAGCCTTGCCGCTGAACCACTCATCCATCTGAGCTGCCTTCTCAGGGTTAGCCTTGCGCCACTCAGCCTCTGCAGCCTTGCGCTCAGCTACGATTTTTTTCAATTCCTCAGCACGCTTAGCGTAGATTTCCTTCACATCGTCGAAGATAACGAATGCATTCTCAGGATCACCACCGAGGTGCTTGATAGTATTTACGTAAGCATCGCCACCGAGAGGAGCACCGTGAGTATTGATGCAAGCCTCGTAGCTTGTGCCATCAGCACGGAGGGCACCCTTGCCCATTACAGTCTTACCGATGATGAGGGTAGGGCGATCCTGCTCTTTCTGAGCTGCATCAAGAGCCTCGCGGATCTGAGCTACGTCGTTACCGTTGATCTTGATAACGTTCCAACCCCAAGCCTTGTACTTCATCTCTGTATCCTCGTTCATTACGACGCCACACTCTGTAGAGAGCTGGATATCGTTAGAATCGTAGAACATGATGAGGTTGTTCAAGCCGAGGTTACCTGCGATACGGCCTACGCCCTGAGAGATTTCTTCTTCTACTGCACCATCAGAGATATATGCATAAATCTTGTGCTGCATCATAGTAGAACCAAGACGAGCCTCCAGGAACTTCTCGGCAACGGCAGCACCAGCTGCGAGGGCATGACCCTGTCCAAGAGGACCTGATGAGTTCTCGATACCACGCTCGAGGTCAAGTTCTGGGTGACCTGGAGTTACTGAACCCCACTGGCGGAACTGCTTGAGGTCTTCCATTGAGAAGAAACCGCGCATGGCCAAACCTGCATAGAGCATTGGACTCATGTGACCTGGGTCAAGGAAGAAACGGTCACGACCAGTCCATGTTGGATCTGCGGGATCATATACCAAGTACTCTGCGAAAAGTACATTGATGAAATCAGAACCACCCATAGCACCACCTGGGTGACCTGAGTTAGCTTTTTCTACCATTGAGGCAGCCAAGATACGGATATTATCGGCTGCATGATTCATTACCTTAATGTCATTCATAATAGAATTATAATTTTTATGTGTTAAAACTTCTGCTGAAACGATAGGTTCCAGAGCCTTTTAATATATAAAAACAGGCTCTGGCCTTTTTACACCCTACAAAAATACTATTTTATTTTTAAAACAACAATAGATTTTGCAGGAATCTTTACTTTTAGGGCGTTTTTCTTCAATTTCGCATCCTTAAATGTGGTTGGCTTCACTACTTCTGGATGTTCGAAGTCATTAAAGTCGCTTACTTTCTTGCAAGTGAGAATTTTACCTGCCACGTTTTTTGCCTGTACTCCGTCGAGGGCAAATTCAATCTCCTGCGCCTTGTCCAGGCTTACGTTGGCAAGTGAAACAACGATGGTTCCGTCTGTCTTCTTGGCTGCTGAAGTGGAAACTACAGGAATCTTGCGACCATTCTTGGCATGGCTGTCGCCACGAACGTCCATAGAATCACATTTTACATCCATCGGAAGGTAGGTTGCTTCCTGGAAATCCTTATACATATTGAATACGTGGTAGGTCGGAGTGAGTACCATGTGACCTGTACCCTTCGTATCTGTCAGAATCATTGACTGGAGAACGTTGACTACCTGAGCGATATTGGTCATACGGATTCGGTCGCAATGACGATGGAAAACATTCAGTGAGAGCGCAGCTACAAAGGCATCGCGCATACTGTTCTGCTGATAGAGATGGCCCTTGATTGTGCCCGGTTCCTCATCCCACCAGGTTCCCCACTCATCGACCAGAAGACCAATTTGCTTTTTAGGGTCAGCCTTGTCCATGATGGCCTCGTGCTTTTTGATGACATCCTCGATGCCAAGACACTTGCCCATGGTCCAATAGAAATCGTCGTTATTGAATTTGGTAGCAGAGCCTTTGCTGCCACTCCAACCTGTGACGGTATAATAATGAAGTGAGATTCCGTTGGCACGATGACCAACACGGTCCATCAAGACTTTGGTCCAGTTGTAATCGTAGTCGCTGGCACCTGATGCAATCTTGTAGAGTTGGTTGCCATCGTAATTGCGGCAATATACAGAGTAGCGGCGGTAGAGGTCTGAGTAATATTCAGGGCGCATGTTGCCACCGCATCCCCAACTCTCGTTGCCCACTCCGAGGTATTTTACTTTCCAGGCTTTATCGCGACCGTTCTGGCGACGGAGTTTTGCCATTGGAGTATCACCATCGCTGGTCATGTATTCTACCCACTTTGCTAATTCCTCGACCGTACCCGAACCGACGTTTCCGCTGATATAAGGTTCGCAGCCGATCATCTCGCAGAGATTCAGAAACTCGTGTGTACCGAAAGAATTGTCCTCGATGGTTCCACCCCAGTTGTTGTTTTGCATCTTAGGGCGTTTCTCACGTGGACCGATACCATCCATCCAGTGATATTCATCAGCGAAGCATCCTCCTGGCCATCTCAATACAGGAACCTTCAGGTCCTTCAAGGCTTGGAGTACGTCGTTACGATAACCCTGAGTGTTGGGAATCTTAGAATCAGGACCCACCCAAAGTCCACCATAGATACAGCTACCGAGATGCTCGGCAAACTGACCGTAGATTTCCTTGTAAATCTTCTGGGTGCCCTGATTGGCATGTATGGTACCTGTCACATCCTGAGCCTGGGCAGAGAACGCAACGGCTGTTGATAATAACGTGGTTGCAATAAGTCTGTTCATCATCGTTTTTGTTGTTTTAATTTTTTAGGTTTCCATATATGATATTATCTTCTATATATAATAAGGTATATTTCCTTATCTTATTAAAACGAATCTCATCTTGCGATAAGATGCTTTAAAAAAAATACGTTTGTGAGGGAAAATCCCCCACAAACTCATTTTATTTCTTATTGGCTACAGCTGCCTGTTCGATGGCAAGACCTGCCTTATAGGTCTCAATATATGCATCGAAACCAGCTACGTCTTCTGCTGTAGGTGCAATTTCTACACCAGTATTTCCTGCGAATACCTTCTTGCCGAGGTAGTCTGCAAGGCTCAATTTCTCCTCATTATTAACCAGGTAACCTGCGAGCAGGGCGATACCCCATGCACCACCTTCACCGGCTGTCTCCATCACTGAGATAGGGGAGTTGATAGCTGCTGCGAGGATACGCTGACCTACACCCTTAGTCTTGAACAAACCGCCGTGACCTGTGATGCGATCTACCTGTACCTTCTCATCCTTGAACAATACGTCGTTACCAATCTTCAATACTGCTACAGAAGCGTAAAGGTTGGCACGCATGAAGTTGGCAAGGTTGAATTTGTCGTTGGCAGAGCGAACGAACATAGGGCGACCTTCTGCCAAACCTGTTACAGGCTCACCTGAGATATAGTTGTATGCAATCAGGCCTCCACAATCAGCATCGCCCTCGAGAGCGTGATTGTAGAGTTTGCCGAATACTTCGTTCATATCGACCTTAACACCAAGGAGTTCCTGATATTGCTTAAAGAGATTTACCCATGCATTGAGGTCGGAAGTACAGTTGTTGCAGTGAACCATAGCTACCGGACTGCCGTCAGGTGTTGTCACCATGTCGATGACCTCGTATGGTTGGCTCAATGCTTTCTCCAATACAATCATAGAGAAAGAAGATGTACCAGCACTGACATTACCTGTGCGCTGACGAACAGCATTGGTAGCTACCATACCTGTACCAGCATCACCCTCTGGAGGACAGAGAGGAGTACCAGCCTTCAAAGTGCCAGATGGATCGAGCTTCTTTGCACCTTCTTCTGTAAGAACACCTGCGTCTTCGCCTGCATTCAATACCTCTGGGAGGATGTCGAGAATCTTCCAGCCCAAGTTCTTTGGCTCGATGAGCTTATCGAACTTAGCCACCATCTCTGCATCGTAGTTGTTGGTGTTGGAATCGATAGGGAGCATACCTGATGCATCGCCTACGCCAAGAACCTTCTTGCCTGTCAACTGCCAGTGGATATAACCAGCGAGAGTGGTCAGGAAGTCAATCTTATCGATGTGCTCCTCACCATTCAGGATAGCCTGATATACGTGAGAGATGCTCCAACGCAATGGGATGTTGAAGTGGAAGAGCTCTGAAAGCTCGGCTGCAGCCTTGGCAGTGTTGGTATTGCGCCAGGTACGGAAAGGAACGAGGATGTTCTGATCCTTACCGAAAGCCATGTAGCCGTGCATCATCGCTGAGATACCGATGGCAGCCAACTGCTCGATTTCGCAGTCGTACTCAGCCTTTACGTTCTTGCGGAGGTCGGCGTAGCAATCCTGCAAGCCTTTCCAAATGGTGTCGATGCTGTAAGTCCAGAGACCATCAACCAACTGGTTTTCCCACTCAAAGCTACCCTGTGCGATAGGGTTGTTGTCGGTGTCAATCAAGACAGCCTTGATTCGGGTAGAGCCAAACTCGATACCGAGAATGGCTTTACCTGATTCTATAATAGTTTTTGCGCTCATTGTTCTTTCATTCTTTAATGTAAAGAACAAAGAGAAAAGCAATAGAAAGCTTCACTCTTCGTTCTTCACTCTTCACTTAAATTATCTCAACGCTTTGTTGAGCATGTAGTAAATCTCGTTGTTGCGGAGCTGCTGCTTGAAGCTGCTGATTGTTGTGTTCTTATCGATATTGACGAACTCAATACCCAAGATCTCGCAGAAATCTTCCCAGTACTCAGCAGTGATGTCGTAAGAGAATGCACTGTGGTGTGTACCACCAGCGAGAATCCAAGCACCTGCACCAATCTCGAAGGTTGGCTGTGGAACCCAGAGAGCTGAAGCTACAGGGAGCTTAGGCATTGCCTTTGGCTCGATGCACTCTACCTCACTTGCGATGAGACGGAAACGGTTGCCGAGGTCAACTACAGTTGCCTTTACACCCTTACCGGTCTTAGATGTGAATACGAGGCGAGCGGTCTGCTGCTTGCGGATACCGATGCCGAGGAAGTGAACCTCGAGCTTTGGCTTGTCTGTAGCGATCAATGGGCAAACCTCGAGCATGTGGCTCTGGAGGCTTGATGTGCGGTCTTCAGCAAAGTTGAGTGTATAGTCCTCAAGGAATGAACAGCCCTTCTCTAAGCCCTGGTTCATTACCCAGAGTGTGCGGTAGAGGCAAGCTGTCTTCCAGTCACCCTCTGCACCGAAACCATAACCCTCTGCCATCAGGCGCTGTGAAGCCAAACCAGGAATCTGGTCGAAACCGCAGAAGTTAGGATCGTTTACATCTGCATCGCCGAGGTCATCGAAGTTGGTGGTGAATGCTACTGCGTTCTCATCCTTCAATACGCGGCGGAGAGCGATTTCTGCCTTAGCAGCGTTCTTCACCTTCTCCCAATATACTTCCTCGCCAGACTCATCGATCTTGATGGTGTATTCCTTCTTGTACTCCTCAACGAGTGCATCTGCCTCTGCATCAGTTACCTTCTTGTAGTACTCCATGAGTGAAGATACAGGGTAGTAATCTACGTGGTAACCCATGCGCTGCTCGAACTCTACGCGGTCGCCATCTGTTACGGCTACGTTGTTCATATTCATACCGAACATCAAGCAGCGTACGTTGTGAGCATCAGCAACACCTGCTGCTACGCGAGCCCATGTAGCAATCTGCTTCTGAGCCTCTTCGCTCTTCCAGTAACCTACTACTACCTTTCTTGGAATGCGCATACGAGTGCAGATATGGCCGAACTCGATATCGCCGTGAGCAGACTGGTTGAGGTTCATGAAGTCCATATCGATAGAATCCCAAGGGAGTTCTGCGTTATATTGTGTATGGAAGTGGAGGAGTGGCTTCTCGAGAGCCTGCAAGCCCTTGATCCACATCTTAGCAGGAGAGAAGGTGTGCATCCATGTGATGATACCTACACACTTGTTGTCGTTGTTGGCAGCCTTCATCACAGCCTCTACCTCTGCAGAAGAGTTTGCTGTGCCTTTGTAAACTACCTTGATTGGGATGATGCCACTGTTGTTGAGACCATCTACCATGTCCTTTGAGTGACCATCTACTATCTTAACTGTCTCACCTCCGTAAAGAAGTTGTGCACCAGTTACAAACCAAACCTCTAAATTTTCAAATGCTTTAATCATGATTGTTGTTGTTTTTATATTGTTAGTTTATTATTATTATCTTTCTTCTTTCTTTGGAATTTTTCTTTCTTCGGAATTACTTTTTCTTTTTCTGACCGTAGTAGGCGTTAGGACCATGCTTGCGGCTGAAGTGCTTCTCTACGAGCAGCGGATTCATGGTTGTATTTGGGTTCACGCTGAAAGAGATGAACGCCATCTTTGCTACCTGCTCTGCTACTACTGCGTGGTAAACAGCTTCGTCTGCATCTTTACCCCATGTGAATGGACCGTGGTTCTTCACCAGTACACCTGGAGTATGAACCGGGTTAATATTGTCCTTCTTGAAACGGTCAACGATCACTACGCCTGTATTATGCTCATACTCAGCCATCATGTCTTCGGTCATGGCCTCAGTGCAAGGGATGCAGTCGTGGAAATAGTCTGCGTGGGTAGTACCGATGTTAGGAATATCCATGCCAGCCTGAGCCCAAGCTGTAGCATAAGTTGAATGTGTATGTACCACACTGCCCAACTCTGGGAAAGCACGGTAGAGAACCAAATGGGTAGGGGTATCAGATGAAGGATTCAGATCGCCTTCTACTACTTTGCCTGTTTCCAAGTCAACTACTACCATGTCGCTGGCTTTCATATTGTCATAACTTACACCTGATGGCTTGATGACAACGAGACCTTTCTCACGGTCGATGCCACTTACATTTCCCCATGTGAAGAGCACAAGGTTGTGTTTTACAAGGTCAAGATTAGCCTTGAACACTTTTTCTTTCAATTCTTCTAACATAGTTTTATGTCCTTTTTATTAATTGTTGTATATTTAGTTTCGAATAATTTTCTATCTTAATGGCTTTCTATTACTTCAGGTTGAAATACGGATCTTGTTCGTATGCTTTCTTGTTGAAGCGATAGAGAGCAGCTCCTCTTTTAGAGGATATCTTGTCGATAAGTTCGGTCTTCTCTATGAAGTCGATATCCTTGATACGCTTACGGAAGTTGCGCTTATCGATTTCTTCACCCATCACGGTCTCAAAAACATGCTGCAACTGTGTAAGGGTGAACAGTTCTGGAAGCAATTTAAAACTCAATGGCTCATTGTTGATGCGGCGGCGAATTTGTGATATGGCATTTTGAATCATCTGGTTGTGGTCGGAATACAACTTAGGGAGTTCATTCAGATTTACCCATTCCAAACCATATCTTATTCTGAGAGAATCATCATAATCTTTTACGTTGATGAGAGTGCAATAGGCGATAGAGATGACACGCTCGCCCGGGTCACGGTCAATACGACCGAATGCACCTACTTGGCGGATGTATAATCCCTTCATACCTGTCAAATCCAGAATGACACGATTGGCTGCATCTTCCAGATTTTCGTTCTGACCTACGAAGCCTCCATAGAGAGACCATTCCCCACGACCTGGATCCATCTGGCGTTTGCCGATGAGCAATTGTAACTGGCTTCCGTTGAAACCGAAAATGATACAGTCAACAGAAACGAGAACTTTGGAATGTTCGTTATAAAATTGTGTCATGATGTTTTGATTTTTGATGATTATTATCGTTTGGCTTTTTACAGCCTTTATTTCTTTGAATGTCTTTTTGAAGAGTAAAAAGTGGTTGCTTTTTTTTCAAGTCTGCCTCCTTCAGAACTTGCTTATAAGGAGACAGACTTGTGTGATATTTGTATTGTTCGCCAGTGTAAGCCTGACGATTTTTTTACCAGAAATATGCGTAGAATGCTGCACAGAGACCGATAACTACGAGTGTACCGATGATATCGAACGCACCCCAGCTTTCACGAATAGACTTCTTGAAGTCGGATGTGAAGGTGATGGCCTCTACCTGTTCCTTGCTTGGAGCTGGTGTGAAACAACTTACTACAATCATGAAGATGATGAGGAATACGAGCAACCAGCACTCGAATACCAACCAGTTGGTCTGCCAGAACCATGCAGTGCAGTCCCAAAATGCGCCATCCATTGTTGCCTTACCTGTATCGGTAATCACATTGGTGACGAGACGGAGCATACCGATGAGGAAACCTGTAATCATGGTGTATTCACCTGCTTTTGGAGTAATCTTCTTGAAGAAGATACCCATAGCAAATACGGCTACCATGGCTGGAGCGAGGAGTGACTGAATACCCTGGAGATAATTGTATAATGTATCCATCTTCATCATGATTGGCAACCAAGCGAAGCCGAGAACTACCACTACTACTGTTGCAATACGACCTACGAGTACGTAGTGTGCCTCAGACATACCCTTCTTCAATGGTTTGTAGAAATCCTCTGTGAAGAGGGTTGCACAACTGTTGAAGAATGCTGCCAATGAAGCAACGAGTGCGCAGATGAAACCGATGGTTACGATACCCTTGATACCTGCAGGAAGTACGCTCTTTACCATGATGGCGAAAGCTGCGTCTGTCTCGGTCATCTGGATAGCGCCCTTCTGAGCCAAAGCTGCTGCAATCATACCTGGAATCAAGAACATAAAGCAAGGGAGAACCTTGAAGAAACCAGCTGCGATGGTACCACGGCGTGCACGCTTCATCACCTCTTCATTACTCTCGCCTGGAACCTGACCGAGTACACGCTGTACGATATGCTGGTCGGTACACCAGTACCAGAAACCGATGATGGTTGCGCCCAAGAATACTACGAAACCAGGATACTCCTGATACATAGAGTCACCTGCCTCCCAGTGGAACATATGGGTTGTACCATATCCGTTATTCAACTTACCGCAGTAGTCCATCATATCTGCCCAACCTGCAGCAATGCTGCCACCACCGAGGGTGGAGAGACCGAGGAAGAGCACGAGGAACGAACCGATGACAAGGATAGGAGTCTGGATGGTTGACAAGGTCATCACACCCTTCATGCCGCCAAATACGGTGAAGATGGTGGTGAGGATAATCAAACCGATAGCACCAACCCAGAAGTTCAAACCCCAGAGATACTCGAAGAAGATACCACCAGTAAGGGCAGTAACACTCACCTTGGTGAGGATGTAAGCTACGAGGGTGATGATAGAGAGCCATGAACCTGTACGCTGTGTATAACGGAACTTCAGGAAGTCAGGCATGGTGATAATCTTACCCATCTTGTTGATGAGCAACTGATAGAATGGTACGAACAACCAACCGAGAATCAGGATCATCCAACCCTGCATCTCCCAGTGAGCCATTCCGACACCACTCTTGGCACCTGTACCGGCAAGACCAACGAGGTGCTCTGAACCGATGTTGGCTGCGAAGATGGCCATACCGATAACATACCATGGCTCACCCTTACCGAAGAGGTAAGCAGAAGAGTCTTCGCCTTTCTGAGCCTTTCTGTCTTTCACAATCGCATGCCATACTGCCCAAATAACGCCAACTACACCAATGGCGAGTACTGTCCAATCCAGCCATACGAATTCTGTTGAATTCCAATTCATAATTTTACTATAAGATTGTTGTGTTTATTATTAATAGTTTTATCTTTTCCCCTTTATAGAGTTTTCTTCTCTTTGTTGAGTTATCAGAGCCTTTCCTTAAATGAATAAGGAAAAGGCTTTGATAAGAGGAGTCTTATTTCTTTACGCTAAATTTATAAGCAAGGTGAGAGTAGTATTTCTCGCCTGGTTTTAAGGTTGCGTCAGTCCAATCCTTCACTCCCTGTGAAATCTTGGTAGGAGAGTCTGGATATTTCTGGCTCTCGAAGCATACACTTACATGCTTAGGATACTTGATGCCATGTTTGCAAGCGATACCTGTGCCCTGGAAGTTACCGGTATAGACTTGAATACCTGGTTCATTGGTGAATACTTCAAGCAGGATTCCACTCTTAGGTGAGTAGAGGCTGGCGCAAACTGTCTTGTCATCGCCCTTGCCATTCTTGTATGTGTTCAGGCACCAGTTGTGGTCATAACCTGTAGCATTCTTAATCTGCTCAAAGTTGTAATCCACCTTCTTGCCAATTTCTGTAGGAGTGCGGAAGTCCATAGGAGTACCTGTCACATCCTTGATTTCTCCTGTAGGAATATAGAGTTTGTCTGAAGGAGTGAACTTGTCGGCATTCACATACATAATCTGGTCGAAACCTTCCTTGGAAGGATCGCCGTTGAGATTGAAGTAGGAATGGTTGGTCATATTGATGACAGTTTCCTTATCAGTTGTTGCTCCAAATACGATATCAAGGGTGTTGTCGCTCTTGACAGTATAGGTGGCAGTTGCTGTTACATTACCAGGGAAACCATTCTCGCCATCCTTAGCATGGATAGTGAATGTAACGGATGAATCGTTTTTGGCTGTTACGTCGTAAATCTGGTTCAACCAGCCTGTGGCACCGCCACCATGCAGGCAGTTGCCATTGTCGTTTGCCTTCAACTGATAGGTCTGACCATTCAACTGTAATTTGGAGTCCTTGATGCGGTTGGCATAACGACCTACAGAAGAACCATAGTCTGATGGTGAGTTGAGGGTGTCGGCATACTGGTGAATATTGTCATAACCCAATACAACGTCTGTTGGCTTACCATCCTTGTTTGGCACAGAAATGGAAACTACGCGTCCACCATAATTGGTAAGACAAACTTCCATACCCTGATTGTTCTTGAGGGTAATCAACTCCGTTTTCTTGCCGAGGACAGTTGAGTCGAAATCAGCAGGATTTAAACCAGACTGTGTGAGGTTTGAATTCTCACATGCAGAAAGCATGACTGTTACTAAGCCAGCTCCCAAAATTAGATTTTTGATATCTTTCATTTTTAGGTTGATTATTAGAAACTTTATTATTTGGGTGTAAAATTAATACTTTATCTCGAAAGTACAATACTTTTTCCTCATTATTTTTGTTCTAAAGTGTGTTTTTAACACTATTTGTATTATCGTGGGCGGTAACAGGGATAAAATAGCTTAAAATAGTCTGTTTGTGTGTGACATGATGGAAATAAGAAAAGCCCACGAAAAACTAACCTTTTATTAGTTTTCGTGGACTTGTTTTTCTGATACATTATATATTATACTTGATATAGCATATCATGTGTATTAGTTATATAATATATTATATTATATTATAATGTATATTAGCAAACCTTGTGAGAACCCTCTGAGATAACTACAGGGTAAATCTCTGGAGCATGACCATACTTAGCTGTGAACTTAGCGGTAACATCTTCTACGAACTTGTCATAGATGTCATCCTTTACCAAGTTGATGGTGCAGCCACCGAAGCCACCACCCATGATACGGCTACCAGTAACACCATTCTCCTTAGCTAAGTCGTTCAAGAAGTCGAGCTCCTCGCAACTTACCTCATATTCCTTGCTCAAACCATAGTGAGTCTCATACATCTTCTGACCTACAGTCTCGTAGTCACCCTTTTCGAGCGCATCGCAGACTGCCAATACACGGTCTTTCTCGCCCAATACAAAGTGAGCGCGGCTGTAATCCTCTTCGCCAACTTCTGCACGAACCTCTTCCAACTGCTCCCATGTGCAATCACGGAGGGTTTCGAACTTAGCCTCTGGATGTTTAGCGGCGATGTGTTTAACCACATTCTCACAAGAGTTGCGACGGTCGTTGTATGGAGAACCAGCCAACTCATGCTTTACCTTAGAGTTTACCAAGCAGAGCTTGTAGCCCTGAGGGTTGAATGGGAAGTACTCAAACTCGCGGCTGTTGCAATCGAGGCGCATCAATTTACCTTCCTTGCCGAATACAGAAGCAAACTGGTCCATGATACCGCAGTTTACGCCGATATACTTGTGCTCAGTAGCCTGACCGGCCAATACGAGATCCCACTTAGAAACCTTGTTGTCACCGAAGAGATCGTTCAAAGCAAATGCGAAGCAGCTCTCAAGAGCAGCAGAAGAAGACATACCAGCACCGAGAGGTACATCACCATAGAATGCTGCATTGAAACCTTTAACGTCAACACCCAATGCCTTCATTTCCTGGCAGATACCATAGATGTAGCGTGCCCAAGAAGCACGAGGACCTTCAGGATCATTCACCTTGAATTCTACACGGTCTTTCAAGTCGATAGAGTAGAGCATTACTGTATCTGTGCCGTTAGGACGAATCTCTGCCATAATACCCTTATCTACTGCACCTGGGAATACGAATCCACCATTGTAGTCGGTGTGTTCACCGATAAGGTTGATGCGGCCTGGAGACATATAAATATTACCTGTTTTACCATCAAAGTGCTTGATGAAGCGGCTTCTTACTTTTTCGATATCCATAATTCTTATAGTTTAGATTGTTAATATTTAAATATTTAAAAGATTTGCTTTATTTAGTAAATGGCTTTCCGTAAGTTGTACTCATGGAAAGCCAACCATTATAGAGGGTATTCCTAAGATTATTCTACAGGAATATCCTTGTTGATGTTCTTGCAACCAGCGATTGCATAGAAGAACATGTAACCCATAGAAATGAGAGGTACGATGTAGCTCAACATGTAACCTGCATTATCGGCGATGAAGTTCTGTACCAATGGCATCAAACCACCACCTACTACCATCATCATGAAGATGCCTGAAGCCTGGGCTGTATATTTGCCAAGACCCTCTGTAGCAAGGTTGAAGATACTTGGCCACATGATAGAGGTGCAAAGACCGCAGAGTACCAAGAACATGGCTGAGATAGGAACTGTTACCAACTGGAATGAAGAACCTGTAAAGACAGGCATATCTACAGTTGTTGATTTGCCAAGAAGTACTGCCAAAAGAATGAACAGCATACCTGCACCATTAGCGACAATCATCATAGAACGGCTTGAAACCTTGTTGGCAATGAAGCTGGAGCACAAACGGCCCACCAACATGAGCAACCAGTATGTTCCTGCTACGAAACCACCGATAGCTGCTGCGTTTGCCAAGGCTGCGCCGTTGATGAAGCCACCACCATTGGCTGTTGTGTCTGAAATGTAGAAATTCAAAGTTCCTGGGATACCTACCTCAACACCTACATATACGAAGATGGCGATAACGCCGAGGTTGAAATGGCGGAATGCCCATGGTGAATGCTCGAATACAGTCTTGTCAGTTGTCTTACCCATCTCAGGATCCTTGATAGGGATGAAGAGCAAGCATACAAAGGCAGCTGCAAATACTGCGAGAGCGATGTAAAGTACCAAGTTGACATCTACCATCTGGGTATTGGCTGTTACTGTACCGATAAGGGCACCTACGAGCATTGGAGTTAAAGTACCAGATAAAGAATTCAGTGTACCTCCAATGAGGTTCAACTGGTTACCGCGGTTACCACCGCCACCGAGAAGATTCAACATAGGGTTTACTACAGTATTCAGAATACATACAGCAAAACCTGAGATGAATGCACCGAAGAGATAAACAGAGAAGCCTGATACATCGACACCAAACTTACCTGAAAGGAACTGGATGAATACGCCGACAAAACCAGTAGCAATACCAGCAAGAGCTGTTTTCTTGTAACCAATTTTAGTCAACAATTTACCAGCAGGGATACCCATGAAGAGGTAAGCCAAGAAGTTCATGGCATTACCTAACATACCAATCATGTTGGCGCTACCGCTATCGGCAAATACGTTTTTCCAGATGACTCCGATAGGAGCAGCTAAGTTTGTGACGAATGAAATCATCGCGTAGAGGAACATCATCGTGATAATGGCAATGATGTTACCATTTTGTTTTTGGTTTTCCATTTTTTCTTTAATAGTTGATATTTAAATGTTTTGTTTATAGACTTGGAAAGGAGTGGCAGTCTTTGAGCTGCCACTCCTATGTTTAAATGTATGGTCTATCTTATAGATAAGGTTATCTTAAGGATAAGACTGAACCATACATGTTTCTTTTATTTGTCAACACCAAACTTATAGATAGTTTTCTGTGTGTATGTTTCGCCTGGTTTCAAGCGTACACTTGGGAAATATGAGCGGTTTGGTGAGTCTGGGAAGTGTTGAGCCTCAAAGCAGACTGCACTTCTGCGTGGGAATGTTGCACCATGCTGACCCTTGATACCCTCCAGGAAGTTGCCTGTGTACATCTGCATACCCGGTTCGGTAGTATAAACTTCCATTGTACGACAGCTAACAGGATCCTTGATTCTTGCAGCAAAACTCAACTCGCCTTCTTCCTTCTTGTTGAGTACGTAGTTGTGGTCATATCCTGAACCATTCTTGATTTGCTCATTGTCTGCATTGATATCCTGACCAATCGGTTTCGGTGTGCGGAAATCAAATGGAGTGCCTTCCACCTTCAAGATCTCACCTGTAGGGATAGAAGTCTCATCGATAGGCAAATAGAAATCAGCATTTACCTCACAAATGATATTGTCAATGGTTGGTGTAGGGTTGCCGATGCCTTGGATTGAGAAGAAACCGTGGTTTGTCAGGTTCACGATAGTCAACTTGTTGGTTGTAGCCTGATACTTGATAACCAACTCGTTATCGTCAGTCAAGGTGTAAGCCACCCAAACGTCCATTTCTCCTGTAAAACCTTCTTCTCCGTAAGGGCTGGTATATTTTAATACGACAGCATTTTCGCTCATGCGGGTTGCATCCCAAACGTGTGTGTGGAAACCGGTAGGACCGCCATGCAAGTGATTCTTGCCATTGTTGCGAGCCAACTGGTATTCTTTGCCGTGTAATGTGAACTTACCGTCACAAATACGATTTCCATAGCGACCGATGAGTACGCTGAGGAAAGGCTCTGGTGAATTGATAACATCCTGGATGTTGTCATGACCCTGGATGAGGTTAGCATAATTGCCATCTTTGTCTGGCATCATGATAGCCACAATTGCACCGCCGTAGTTTGTTACTGCAACTTCATTGCCCTGACTATTCTTCAAGATGAAGAGGTCGGTCTGCTTTCCATTTACAGTGGTCTGAAAATCTTCTCTTTTCAGGCCACAGAGGTTTTCTACTTCTGCGCTCATAATATCCTAATTTTTTAGTTACTTTATCGTTTAAGTTATTATCTACTGCAAAGTAACTAAAAAAAAATGATTATTACAAATATTTTAGCAATTTATTGATTTAAAAAAACAAAAAATAACTTATGAAAGGAAATCGGCTACAATGTAACTTGACCCTCCAACGAAGATAAAATCATCTTCAGCAGCGTCTGTCTGTGCTGCTTTAAATGCTTTATTAACAGAAGAATACACGTTTCCGTTGAGTCCTAACGAAGTGCCTAATTCCTCGATTTTTTCCACTTTTATGGCTCTTTTTGTAGTTGCTTGTGTCCAATAGTAAATTGCGTCCTTTGGAAGCATTTTCATCACAGTTGTGACATCTTTGTCATCTACCATGCCAAAAACGATGCGAAGCTGTCTGCATGCTTGTGCCTTGATCTGAGGAGCCAGATATTGCCATCCGCCTACATTATGACCTGTATCGCAGATTACCAAAGGCTTGTCTTGTATCTTCTGCCATCTACCCATCAATCCTGTCAGTTCTGTTACATGGGAAATTCCATATTTGATGGATGTTCCTTTGTTCTTGACAAGTGTAAGATACTTGACGGCATTAAGGATGGTGTTCATATTCTTGGCCTGATAATCGCCGCAGAGTTCTCCTGTCAGCTTACCCCATGTACGGGTAGTGTATTCCATTTTTCCATTAATATGTTCTGCTTTCTGGACTTCCTGCTGGTTTTCATCTTGGGCGAAAATGATAGGAGAGTTTTCTTTCTGTGCCTTTTGCTGGAAAACAGGACGTGTTTCTGGCAGATCTTCTCCGATAATGACTGGTACTCCTGGCTTGATGATGCCTGCTTTTTCGCCTGCGATGTCAGCCAAAGTGTTGCCTAAGAACTGGGTATGATCCTTACTGATATTAGTGATGATAGATAGGATAGGGGTGATAATGTTGGTGCAGTCCAAGCGACCACCGAGTCCTACTTCGATAATGGCGATATCAACCTTTTGTTCGGCAAAGTACTTGAATGCCAGAGCGGTGGTCAATTCAAAGAATGATGGATGTAGAGGTTCGAAGAATCTGCGTTCTTTTTCTACGAAATCGATAATGTATTGTTCGCTGATGCATTCTCCGTTTACTCGGATACGTTCACGAAAATCTACCAGATGTGGAGATGTAAAGAGTCCAACTTTGTATCCTTCTGATTGAAGAATGGCGGCAAGGGTATGAGAGCAGGAACCTTTGCCGTTGGTACCTGCGACATGAATGCTTTTGAACTGGCGATGAGGATGTCCGAAATGCTTGTCAAGCGTTTCGGTGGTTTGCAAACCTGGCTTGTAAGCCTTGGCACCTACCTTTTCAAAAACAGGAGTGCTGTTGAACAGATATTCTATGGTTTCTTGATAATTCATTGCTTTTCTGCGTTTATTACACCTTATTATATATATAAAGGAGCAACCCTGTCTTTGCCAGACAGGATTGCTCCTTTCATTTTTATCAATATATTCTCGTTTATTTAAAGAGGTTTTTGAAACTTTCAAAGAGAGACTTCTTGGTGGCACTATCAGCCTTGAAGTTCTCACATTCTTTAAATTTCAAGACAAGTGCTTTTTCCTCCTTGGTAAGGGTCTTTGGTACAAATACGGTGATGTTGACGATGATGTCACCCTTTCCGTAGCCATAACCCTGTACGGCAGGAAGTCCTTTTCCTCTGAGGCGCATCTGCTTGCCTGGCTGGGTTCCTGGTTCAATCTTGAGGGTAGTCTTACCATCAATAGTTGGTACTTCTACCTCTCCGCCAAGAGTTGCAGTAGTGAAATCAAGAACAAGATTGTAATACAGGTCCTGACCGTTACGCTCAAAGATGTCGCTCTTTTCTTCCTGGATAAGAACCTGAATGTCACCATTGATGCCATTATGCTTGCCTGCATTTCCTTTGCCGCGAACACTGACACACATGCCGTCTTCAACACCAGCAGGAATGTTGATTTCTACGACTTCATCACCTTTTACGATACCATCACCGCCACAGTGCTTACACTTGTTCTTGATGATGGTACCTTCTCCATGACAGTCTGGGCATGGAACCTGAGTCTGCATCATGCCGAACATAGAGCGAACGGTCTTGATAGTATATCCTGTACCATTACATGTATGGCATGTTTCTGGTTGTGCACCGCCTTCGCATCCTGTACCATGACATTCCTCACAAGTAACATCCTTGCGAATTTTAAATTTCTTGGTAACACCTGTGGCAATTTCCTGCAAAGTGAGTTTTACTTTCACGCGCAGATCGCTTCCCTGATATTGCTGGCGAGCACCGCCGCCACCAAAACCTCCGCCAAATCCGCTGAAACCTCCGCTGTGTCCTCCGAAGATGTCTCCAAACATGGAGAAGATGTCGTCCATATTCATGTTGCCACCTCCGCCAAATCCACCGAATCCACCTTGTGGACCGTCGAATCCGAACTGGTCATATTGCTGGCGCTTCTGAGGATCTCTTAAAACATCGTAAGCCTCAGCTGCTTCCTTGAATTTCTCCTCAGCCTCTTTGTTGCCTGGGTTGCGATCAGGATGATACTTGATGGCAATCTTTCGATAAGCCTTCTTGATCTCGTCATCGGATGCTGACTTATCGACGCCCAGCACCTCATAATAGTCTCTCTTAGCCATTTGCTAACTTCTGATTGAATGTTCTGAATATCAATTGATTATTGTCCTACTGCTACTTTTGCGTGGCGGATCACTTTGTCGTTGAGGGTGTAACCTGTCTGTACGCAGTCGATGACCTTACCTTTCTTGTCATCGCCCATTCCCGGAACCATAGCGATGGCTTCATGGAAATCTACGTCAAAGTCCTTGTCTGTAGTCTCTATCTTCTTTACACCTAATCCTTCCAATGTCTTGATGAATTTATTGAAAATCATCTGAACACCTTCTTTGATAGCCTTAGGATCTTCACTCTTATCAGCAATGGCACGCTCAAAATCATCGAGTACTGGCAAAATGGCTGAAATTGTTTTTTCTCCGCCATTGAGTACCAGTTCTGCTTTCTCTTTGAGAGTGCGTTTGCGATAGTTTTCAAACTCAGCAGTCTTGTAGAGCAATTGCTTCTTGAGGTCTTCCACTTCTTTTTGAGCTTTCTCAAGTGGATCCAATTCTGTTTCTTCTGCCTTTTTGTCGGCAGCATTGTTGTCCTCTGTCTTTTTGTCAGCATCGCTGTCAGATTCGTTCTCTGCACCCGCATTTTTGTCAGACTGGTTGTCTGCAGCATGGGTGTTTTGTTCCTGCTCGTTGGATACTTGCTCGTTGTGAGCCTGCTCCTCGACGTTGCCGTCTTCTATATTTATATCTCTTTCTTTAGACATAGTTGTAAATTTACTTTTGATTTTTTTAAGAATCTTCATGACAAAAAGTGTGCCAACCTGAAAAGGCTGGCACCTATTATATATGTATGTATATAAGACTTCTCGTTTGTCTTTGCAATATTCAATCCTGTATGAGCAGGATTACTGCAATCCGTACATCTTAGCTTTTTGCTCCTTGATAGCCTCGTCGTAGATATACTCGTCGTAAGACATAAGTTTGTCGATTGTGCCAGATGGAGTCAGTTCGATGATGCGGTTTGCTACGGTGTTGATGAACTCGTGGTCATGGCTGGCAAAAAGAATATTGCCCTTGAATGCCACCAAGTTGTTGTTGAAAGCCTGGATACTTTCCAAGTCCAAGTGGTTGGTTGGAGTATCAAGAATCAGACAGTTGGCATTCTGCAACTGCATACGGGCAATCATACATCTCATCTTTTCACCACCGGAGAGTACGTTTACTTTCTTCAGTACTTCCTCACCGCTGAAGAGCATTCTACCCAAGTAGCCCTTCATGGCTACCTCATTACCAGGACCATATTGGCTCAACCAATCTACCAGGTTCTTATCGCTTTCAAAGAACTCAGTATTGTCGAGTGGGAGATAGGCTGTTGTGATGGTAACACCCCACTTGTATTCACCTGCATCAGCCTTTCTGTTGCCATTGATGATTTCAAAGAGAGCGGTCATCGCTTTTGGATTATGAGAGAGGAATACTACCTTTTCGCCCTTTTCGATATTGAAGTTTACGTTATCGAAAAGTACAGTTCCGTCCTCGTCGCATGCCTTCAAACCTTCTACCTCAAGAATCTGATTTCCTGGTTCACGATCCATCTGGAAGATAATGCCAGGATATTTACGGCTTGATGGGCGGATTTCCTCAACGTTGAGTTTCTCGAGCATCTTCTTACGAGAGGTAGTCTGCTTGCTCTTTGCAACATTGGCAGAGAAACGGCGGATGAATTCTTCCAACTGCTTTTTCTTCTCCTCAGCCTTCATCTTCTGGTTTTGAGCCTGACGGAGAGCCAACTGTGAACTTTCATACCAGAAAGAGTAGTTACCGGCAAACATGGTTACCTTTCCAAAGTCGATATCCACGGTCTGGGTACTTACTGAGTCGAGGAAGTGACGGTCGTGAGATACAACCAATACGGTTTGCTCGATGTTGCTTAAGTATTCTTCCAACCATTCTACAGTATCGAGGTCGAGGTCATTGGTAGGCTCATCGAGGAGAAGGTTGTCTGGGTTTCCAAAGAGAGCTTTTGCCAACATGACGCGCACTTTCTCTGTGTTAGAGAGTTCACCAACAAGCTTGTTGTGCTGTTCCTCTTTTACTCCAAGATTCTGAAGAAGTTGTGCTGCATTGCTTTCGGCCTCCCAACCATTCATCTCTGCAAACTTCAATTCCAGGTCTGCAGCTCTGTTACCGTCTTCTTCTGTCATTTCTGGTTTAGCATAAAGGCGCTCACGCTCCTTCATGTTTTCCCAAAGAGGCTGGTGTCCCATCAAGATGGTGTCCATTACACGAAATTCGTCGTATTTAAAGTGGTCCTGCTCCAAGACAGAGAGACGCTCGCCTGGTCCCATTTCTACACTACCCTTATTTGGCTCAAGATCGCCACTGATGGCCTTGAGCAAAGTTGATTTACCTGCGCCGTTGGCACCGATAATACCATAGATGTTACCATGAGTGAACTTGAGGTTTACATCCTTGTAAAGAACTCTTTTTCCGAATTGGATTGCAAGATTTGTTACTGTAATCATATTAATTCTATAATTCCCTGATTATCAATTATTTATAAATTATTATTTGTTGTTACTTGCATATTGCTGACAAATACGCTTTATTTCAACGGAGTGTATAACGATGCTGTTATTCCCTCGTATCCGGATATTGTGTTTGAAACGAATACCTGCTTACTTGCTGCATCCACAGACTTAGCGTTTATGTAAACGTATCCCTGACTTGCTACGCCACCTATATATCTTTCACTCATGAAGTTGTTCATCATCTGTAACGCCTGAGATGCGTTTCCGTGCATTGTCATCGCCACGAAAGCACTCTCCAGCTTGTCGTTCTTGAATGTATATGCTACGACATCGATATTCTCATTCATTGCCGGGTAGTAGATGAGTGTTGTTCTATCACTCTTCTTAGTGTCGAGGCTTCTCGTCTCATACCTCATTACATCTTCAGGAGTCGCGTTTAGCTTACACAATGGCTCTCTGAAATAATTGTATGAACCTCGTACCGTAACATTGCATTGGCTCTTGGATCCTCCGGACATAGCGTATATGGCGGTTTCTCCAACATGGTTAGCTGTAACCTCTCCGTCGTTTACGGATGCGACAAAGTTGTCTTCTGAAGACCAGGAGGCCTTACCTGTATGAGTGATAGTGTACTTGTCACCCTTCTGCATTGTGATGGCTCTTTCATTCATTGTGAATGGTTCATCATCGTTACTGCTGCTGCAAGAGAAAAATGAGACTCCTGCTAAAGCAAATACTGCTGCTAATAATACCTTCTTCATAATCCTTATATATAATAATGTTATACATCTATTCCATTATCAGCCAAAATCTTTCTAAGGAGCTTGATTTCTGCATCCTTAGACTTGATTGTTTCGTTCTGTGCGTTGATGATCTGAATGAGCTGACTGTTCTTCTCTTTGGCAGATTGTTCCTCTCTTTCTTTAGCTCGTTCTGTTCCGGTAGTAATGTTTTGGCTATTATCACCTACATTACCTGCATTTGTAAGCTGCGTCATCGGCAAACCATGCTCAAGTGCTCCTCTGATAGAATTTTCCATCTGCTGACGCACCTCGTCACCAAGTCCTATAACCATCGACCCATTCATGCTACCGCTTCCATACTTTAGCCAACTGTAGCTAACTCCGAGAGAATTACATATTTTGCTAATCGTTCCCTCGGATATCGACAACTTTCCGCTTCTCATCTTACCGATGTTGTTAGTTCCCGTAGCCTTCATGAAGGCATTTTCGCTCATCTTTTTAATTTTGATGAGGTAATCTAATCTTTCCTGTACCGAATTTAATGTTCCCATAATGCCATTAGCTTAATATATGTAACTAAATCAACTCGAAACGTTAAAATTCGGTAATATACCGAAGTATTTTACCGAAATATTAGGTACTTTACCGAAGTTTTTGTACCTTTGCACTCGTTGATGGTTCAACTAAACAAGTAAGACCTTCACAAACGGGAGCGGGATGCACCCGAAAGTGTCGTATCTACTATCACACTGCAAATATAACACTTTTTTGCGTCCCCTCCAAATATTTTTAGTTAAAATTAAAGTAAGTAACATGAAAAAGTTAACGAAACCGGATATATTGAGCATAAAGCCAGGAAAATCAAGAGCTTTCGTGTTCGAAACTGCAAAGGCAGTAGCTTCCGCAAGGTCTTATGCTTACCAGTTAGGTTACATCGAACCACCTGACGGAGTTAAATGCTATAAGACCCAGGCTAACTTCCGAGAGAAGACGCTGATCGTTGAAGCAGTTCCTGTTGGATAATAAATTAAAAAAGAACGATATGAAGGAAATTATAAAACTCGGAAGAACCGACACGATGACATCTCTCGAAATTGCAGAGATTACAGGGAAGCAGCATAAAGACGTTATGCGCTCTATACGAAACATGGAAGCTGCTTGGGAAAAAGTGCAAGGGCGCAAGTTTGCGCTGATGCAAAAAGAGGTTGAAACTAATAATGGAGGCTATAAGATGACTCCTTATTACCAACTATCAAAAACAGAATGTCTCTACATTGCAACAAAGTTTAATGACGAGGCGAGAGCAAAGCTTGTTCTTCGTTGGGAAGAGTTAGAGAAGAAGGAGCAGTATCAAGTTCCTCAGTCTTTTTCCGAGGCTCTTATGCTTGCAGCAAAGCAGCAGGAGAAGATAGAACAGCAGCAGATTGCTCTCGAATCGAAGAATGAAGAGATTGTACAGCTCTCGGCAACAGTCTCTGAGATGCAGCCAAAGGTTAGTTATGTTGATACAATCCTTTCGAGCAAGGAGACTGTTACGACGACGCAGATTGCTCAAGACTACGGTCAATCAGCAAAAGCGTTTAATGTCTTGCTGAGAAACTTCGGCGTTCAGCATAAAGTTGGCGGTCAATGGATTCTCTACGCAAAGTATCTCTCTTATGGCTATGTTCAGTCAGAAACGGTTTCTATCACTCATCGTGACGGTAGTGCAGGCTCAGTTATGCACACAAAGTGGACTCAGAAAGGTAGGCTATTTCTGTATAATGAGCTAAAGAACCATGGTATTATACCGATTATAGAACAAGAATCTGTTAAAGATTGAGCTTATGTCAGACAAATATCGCACAAAGGTCGGTATCGACGTGGTTGAGAAAGTCATCTCGTTGAAGGAAGCAGACCAGGAGTTCCTGACCAATAAAACAATCCTGGCATACCTCGGTGGAGTAAGCAAAGAGTTTATAAAAGACCTTCGCGAAACAGGAGTGCTTCCATTTTATAAGGTACGCAATACCATATTTTATAAGGTATCTGATGTCAAGAAGATGATCGAGAGGCATAGGGCTTGAAAATAATATAGTATAAGTAAAGATATAGTAATTACGACTACATTACATAGTTAAATTTTTGGTTATTGTTAGCCTGTGAAGGTGATATTTTTACTCATAGCATTATGGAATTGGAATTTAGATTATTGTTTGTTTTTCCAATAGCGATGGGAAACAGACGGAGAAAGAGAAAACTCCGTCTGCACGGACTGGTAGCTCAACGGACAGAGCGCATCCTTCCTAAGGATAAGATACAGGTTCGATTCCTGTTCAGCCCACGATACTTTAATTCGTTTTATCCAATTTCCCTTAATGGTGCAAAGGTAAGTCCTTTAATCTTATAAAGTAGGTGGTCTGGGCATCCACAATCTTGCATTAGGAAGGGTTTTGAAAACGGTAGTGTTCTTTGACATATTGATTCAGAATAGTATGCGTGGAAAAGAAGTAACCGGAGAGCGCAATGAGCGCCGTGACCTGGCGAAAGGACGCACGACATACGGAAATCCAGTTATTCTGCATCAAGTAATAAGATGAACTGCATCGGAACGAAGAATTGTCGATGTAAGCACTCACGAAAACGTTGCAGTCTGGTTATGAAGAAGAAGTGTTCCACATTTATTCTATACATAGAGGCGGTTGGCGTAAATGGTAGCGCAGCCTGTAACTTAAAGATACCTTTCTTATCACAGGTAAGATGTCGGTTCGATTCCGGCACCGTCTCCCCATTTTACTGCAAAGATTTTGAAATTAAAAGCAAAAGGTGTTTTGTGTAATCATGTATTCGTAATTTTAAGTCTATAAATGCGCTCAGTCTGGGATAGATGGTACGTATGCAGGAGCATTTGATGGGGCGCACAGTCTTGTGTGCCTGCGGCTCGAAACCGCCTCTCGCGCAGATTTTGTTTGAAGCAAATTGTATTATTAGTAACTTTTTAATTTTGACTATAAAAATTTAGTATGTGCGAAGATGAAAGGTACTGGCCATCTGTGAAGATAGTCAGTACTACATTGGAGGATAGCTCAGTTGGTAGAGTACCAGCGGAAACGAGGTGGTGACGTCAGTTCGAATCTGACTCCTTCAACAATAAGACGGTATTTTTCATGCGAATAGGAATAGGTTATATAAGTTTTGCATTTATTTTTATGTGTATTATTTTCGCTCCTCTTGCCTGTGAAGATAGGAGGAGATTTTGGTTGAAATTATTCATTATTTAAATAAACTCGGGGAGCTGGCTGAACGGTTAGGCTTTTATATGCAGGTCCGAATCCTGCGCTCCTCACTACTATAGGTCATATTTTAATATTGGTTGAACGAAAGCGAGAGTTAGCTTTTAAAGCCTTCTCTCGCTCGTTTTAGGCTATTCTTTATAACGTTTGATATGATAACCACGCTATCCACCCCTCTCTGGCCTTGCGTGGTAGGCAATCGGAGAGGATTTGTATTGTATGAAAGCAATAAAACAGATAAAAATCACAAAATTCACGCTCAGCAACATCAAAAAGCTTGAGTGTGTAGAGAATATTAAAACGGTTGACGGAAAGGTCACGGTCTATCTCAAGAAAGATATGACAAACGGGAGACTTGAAGCTAATATGAATCAGTTTCTCGTCCAATTCCAGAATGGAATGTGGCAAGTTTACGGAACCGAAGCTATTAACAACTTATACAAAAACCCAGGAAAGGAGGCTGGTAATCAATGGGGGTAAGAGTAACGCAGACGAAAGTCGAACACGAAGGAATGACCTTCGACTCGAAAGAAGAACTCGGATTCTATCTTTATCTGAAAGAACAGAACGATGTTAGCTGCATACACAGGCAGACAGGGTTCGTCCTTGTCGAGAAGCAGGAACAATACGTTGTAAAGCACCTGAAAACAAAGGATAAGCTTGTAAAAAAGCTACTCGAATTTCCTGTTATATATCATGCTGATTTCGTTTATCGCAAAGGCGACACGATCATCGTCTGCGATGTCAAGAGTAAATATACTCACTCTTTTCGAGAATTTGTTATCGTAAGAAAGCTTATTGTTCGGAAAATCATCGAGCACAACAAGCGCAGGCATGGTGGAGAACCTAAGGTTGTGTTCCTCGAAGCGATAACAAGAGCCTTGCCAAAGAAGCAGGGTGGTGGTTTTGAGTTTAAGTTTATTTATAAACCAATAATTGAATGAAAGCTTTTACTACCATAATTTATTTGTTTATTTTATTGTTTGTTGTATCGGCAGTGGAGGCTGTAAACCTCTGCTGCCGAGCGTTTTGTGGCAGACGGTTAATAAAATGGTTCGATTATGATGATACTATTGATTAGTTTTATTCTTACGGCTCTTTCGTTTGCCGTTGGAGGTTGGTTGGGGAGCCTCGTTAAGGTCTCTGACGATAAAGACGATTGTTTTAATTAAAATTTATATACTATATGAGATCAAGAACAGGAAGCTGGTACGAGACAGGCGTCAAGTATCAGAAAATGCAGGAAGATGGCACAGAAAAGGTTGTAACTGAACGATATGTGGTAGATGCCCTTTCGTTTACAGAGGCAGAGAATACCATCATCGATGAAATGTCTGTTTATGTAAGCGGCGAAATGATCGTTAGCAACCTCGGTAAGGCTAAGTATAATGAGATTTTCTTCAGCGATGTGGATGATGACGACAAATGGTATAAGGCCAAGTTGCAGTTTATCGTCATCGATGACAAGAGTGACAGGGAGAAACGCTCCAATGTGGTCTATCTCGTACAGGCCAAGTCGCTTGCTCGCGCCTTGAGATACATCGATGAGGTAATGGGCAAGACGATGATTGACTATGATATCGTCGGAATCAACGAGACTAAGATTTACGACGTGTTCGAGCATAAGTCATTGTCTGATGAAGCAAGCGAGAAGAATAAGGATGAGAAGAATAAGGATGAGTAGAATCAATAACATTATTCTAAAACTTCCGCCCGAAACGAGAGAGAAAGTCCTATTACTTAGAGATAAGTATGATATCCTCATGAAACTCGACGCGAACACATCACGAGAGGTCGCAAGAAAAGCTATCCTGCTGAACTACATTAATGGCTCTGGCAGGAAGCTTTTCAGTGATATACACGAGGATATCAGGAATTCTCCTTCCGGCGAGAAGCAGATCGTTTATACACGATTTAGATATGCAGAGACAATTTAAGTACCTTAATACCAAACTCGGCGCAAAGAGAAGCTGCCACGACTGCCTGAAATATGGCATGTGCGGTAATCCTAATGCAGATTATTCGGGTGATTATGTTTGTGCCGAATGGGAATGTAGGTACGAGTGATTAATTTTTAAAATTGAAACACAAAATGAGTAATACACAAGTTGCGACACAAATGTCGCTCGGCGAGTTAATGCACTCGCCTGCCGTAGTCGGAAAACTCAACGATGTTTGGAATAGCCCACAAATGGCTAATAGCTTTATGAGTTCGGTTATCAGTGTGGCTAACGGAAATCCGCAGCTTCGAAATGCTGAACCTATGAGCATTATCGGTGCTGCCATGGTTGCTGCGACAATGCAGTTGCAAGTTATACCTACGTTGGGGCAGTGCTATATCATTCCTTATGGAAAGAAAGCACAGTTCCGGGTTGGTTACTTAGGATTGCTCCAGCTTTGCCAACGAAGCGGTCAGTTTAAGAAAATCCTCGCGGCTCCTGTTCACGAAGGAGAATATGTGTCAGGTGATGAGTTCGATGAAGAATATGTCTTCGACAAGAAACAAAAGAAGTCAGATAAGGTTATCGGTTATATGGCTAAGTTTGAACTTCTCAACGGATTCACAAAGGTTGCTTATTGGGATATTGACAAGGTGAAGGCTCATGCTACAAAGTTTAGCCAAGCTTTCAAAGCTGGTTTTAATTCTCCTTGGAAGTCAGATTTCGATGCTATGGCCCAGAAGACGGTTCTCAAATCGATCTTGAAGTTTGCTCCTAAATCAATCGAAATGCAGAATGCGGTTACTTTCGACCAATCGGTTGTCAATACCAATACTTCTGATGTTCAAGATTTGGATATTGATGCTTTTGCTCCAGAGTATGTTGATAACATCGAAAGCGAGAAGAAAGAGAATATTGCTGCCAAGGCTGCCGAAGCTGCCAAGGCTGATGCCGCCAAGAAGGAGGAAAAGAAATGATTACCGATGGCATAGAACAGCGTTCGATTTCGTGGTTTCGTAGTCGCGTCGGTTTTTTGACAGGTTCTAAAATAGCCGACATCATGAAGTCCGGCCGCAAGAAAGATGAGGTTTTCTCTGATACGGCCAAATCATATCTTTATCAGGTTGCGGGTGAAAGATTGTTTAATCCCGATTTCTTGAACGATGACGATATATTCCAAGATTATATCGACCAAGTATCTGTAAACACCAAGGCGATGCAGTGGGGAGCTGATCAGGAGGATGCTGCAAAATCTTTATTCATGCAGATGAACTTTCCAGAAGGTGAGATTACTGAGCTTTCTTCCTGCAAACACGATACAATCCCTTACTTCGCTGCAAGTCCTGATGGCGCTATTCACTGGCGTGGCGGCGAAGACCTTAAAATCATTGAGGTCAAATGCCCGAACATCAATACCTATATGAAGTACCGAACTCTCATCCATGATGCTGCCTCGCTCAAAGAAACCGAGCCAAAGTACTACTGGCAGATGATGGCTGAGATGAGCTGTACTGGCGCCAAAGGTGGAATGTTCATCGTATATTGTCCTTGGCTGTCAAAGCCTATTCACTGGGCTGAGATTGACAGAGTAGAGGATGATATCAAGCTGATGGAAGACAGAGTAATACTCGCAAACGATTTTATTAACGAAATCATAAACAATTAAATGGCAGAAATAACAGGAAAAATTATCGCAGTGTTGCCGACAAAAAGCGGAACATCTGCCAGGGGAACGCAATGGAGTTCGCAGACAGCCGTTATCGAAACACAAGAGCAATACCCAAAGAAAGTTTCTTTTGATGTTCTGAATGACAGAATCAGTGCATTCAATCTGAAAGTTGGTGAAACTGTTACAGTTTCATTCGATATTGATGCTCACGAATATCAGGGGAAATGGTTTAACTCTATACAAGCATGGAATGTTGCAAGAGTAGGTCAGCAGTCTCCTGTACAAGGTGGTTACAACACGAATCCGTTTCCGCCGACACAATATCCAGGAGCGCCGGCAGGTCAATCTTATCGACCCTAGTTCTGATCTGGCGGCAAAGCTGAAACTGATTAAAGATACATTCAATGCAGAAATAGTGTATGATGTATAATGCAAAGAATCCTCTTGAAGTACAGAATCTTAGACTTAAGATAGAGAAGCTTATCGAAAAGCAGAGTATGATCGAGGTCGTTGAAAAGAAGGCAAAAACACTTCAGCAGTTGAAGTACCTTCACACGATTCTCGCATATTTTGGCTTGCAGACAGGCAACACTATAGATGAAGTCAAGACCTGTTACTTCAAGAGGATTGTCAATAAAGACTTATTCGTGCGGCAGAAGCATGATGATTTACTTGGAACAGATAGAGAATACCTAATATCTACCGCAAAGCTTACAAAAGAAGAGTTATCTGAGGCCATCGAACGTTTCAGAAACTGGTCCAGTAACGTAGCCGGTATATACATTCCTTCTTCTGAAGAGTACATCGCGCTTCTGCACATCGAACATGATATTCAGAATTCCAAACAATATTTATAAATGATGTTACCTAAAGAAATCAGACAGAAGTCATGCGAGCTATTCCCGAATGACTTGGAAAAGCAGAAAATCTTTTGTATGGGTGCTGCGTTCTCGTTAGGCAAAGATTTATCAGACTTTGAGGAAGAAGGGCAGCAAGAGGAGTTTTATCCTTGCCAGGAAGCTCTTGAAATGTGGCTTGCATACAAGAAAGAAAAACGTCAGAAGTATCAACCTCGTGGTCTGGCGGCTCTTAAAAAGAAACTTCTACAGTTATCAAACGGAAATCCTGAATACGCAAAGGTTATCGTTGAGTATTCCATGGGAAACAACTACACTGGGTTGTTTGCTCCTATAAATAATGGTGTAAATAGTTATGAACAACAGCAACGAACTTTCAACAAGATTAATTCAATCCTTGCCGTATGAGTATAAAAAAGCAATCGAAGAATTTGGCGCACAATACGCTTTGTTCTTAAATAAATACCCGACTCTTCAGAAGCGAATCAGCAGTGTTCCTACGGTATACGACTCTGTAAAGAATGGCGGTCTTTCGTTTGTGGAAATCGATAAGTATTTCAAGGATGGGGCAAGCGAATGGTGGATTAAAACAATGGTCATAGACTTATTTATGGTCCTTGGCGCGTTCGATGTCACTACTCCTTACCAGTTTAAGGCGATTGCTCAGAGAATCAGGCAGGAGTACTACCATGTTACACCTAGCGAGCTCACAAGGTTCTTCTACGAGTTCTCGATGGGCGAGTATGGAGAAATCTATGTCGGTAAGACCGTGAATCCTCAGAGACTTTTTATAGCTCTCGAAAAGTATATGTGCAATGTATACGAAAAGAGAGCCGAAATTGACAGCCAGAGAAACCTCGACAAGCAGAAGATAGAGTATGAGAAGGATAAGATGAACGCTATATCCTACGAAGAGTATTGTTTAAGGAAAGGAGTTGATCCGAAAGAATCACCTCTTGAAGAACTAAAACAAAAACTTGAAAAAGAATCAAAACGTAATAAAGATGGCATCTCCAGGAAAATGTAGTGAATGGACGAGGAGAAGATGTAAGCATCAGCCTCGTCTTTACGGCGCAGCAAATGTGTGCGCAGAATGTGTTGAAGAACAGTGTTTTGAACCGAACGCTTTTTATTACACGAGTAAATTGCGTGATAATTATGAATGCGATGACGAAGAAGACACTTAGCCAGCTTAAGAAAGAGTGGCTGTCCGCGCACCCGGATGCCACTATAGAGCAGGCTTTCGATGCAGGAGCCTTCGCAGAGACATGGCTGTGGTGCAACCAAACCAAGTAAATTTTAGAATTATGGCAGAAAGAAAAGTGAAACCAGAAATCATGCATTTGATGATTCTTGATAACTGTGACCACAAATGCAATCTATGTTGTAATAAAATGTACGATATAGACAAAATTCCTGTAGCTACAGTAGAAGAAATGAAAACAGTTCATACCGTTTGTATTACTGGTGGCGAGCCGTTTATGAGCAATATTAACATCGATAGATTTGCTCTTAACCTTAAAAAACAATTTCCAAATGTCGAAAATGTATACGTTTATACGTCTGGTAGCGCATTTGTGTTTAACATCTACAACTTTGGATATAATTTTTTGGATGGCATCAACTTTGCGCCAAAGACAAAGGGAGATTGGGAACAGCTTAAATACGCATCGGCACATCTTCGTGAAGACATAAGAGAAAGCATCCGTACAAGGAAGAGTAATCGTCTATATGTTTTCAAAGAGCATGTTGACTTGTTTGAGAATAATTATAAATACATCGCCAAGAAACTGAATCTCAATGTTCTTTACAGAACACGGGATAAGGAGTTTAAAACTCCAGACAATGAGATTTTCAGAAGATTACCAATACTTTTAAATTAGTTGATTATGGTAGAAAGCAAAGGTAAAATCGCAGAAGTTACTAACGCAACCACAAAGCAGGCAGCAGTATTCATTGTTGTCTATTCTTGGGTTATAGTGAGAAACATAGGAAAGGCAATCAACAGGGCGGTACACAGACTACCATGGCTGTTTGTCGTACTTTCAATAGTAATATCAACGATTGTTAGCATTGTTTTTATCGGCAAGGCAAGAGCGGAACGTGACAGTTACAACAAGAAACTTGTTCACGCAACACAGTTGCTTGACAGTTATAAGAATACGTACGGAGAAGGAGAGTGTAAGTAATGGAAAACTGGAATCCAAATACATCAAGAAGACCTGTCCTTTCAGGAATACCGATTGCCGTACCTGACCAGAAAACGGTTGACCGAATGACTTCCCTATACTATCTCATGATAGGATCTCTTGCTACGATAACTCAAACGGCCATCAAAGACCTGTATGACGAACTGTATCAGAGAAAGGATCTGTTCAAGTTCAAGCTAAAACTTAGAATCAAAGAAGCTTTCTCTCGTTCGAATCAGCTCATTATGACGTTTAAAAAATATACATCTGAAATATCACAATATGACCTCTGGCTCGATATAACGGACTGTATGGAAGATGAGCTTAAGAATGATGTGAGAAATCTGTATTATGTTACAGATAACATTCTTCTTAGGAACAACATCAAGGAACATAGATTACAGACGCTTGCTTGTATAGCCTACAACCTGTCTATCATGCTTCATGGCATGAGTCAGAGATACGACGATGTTATGAAGGATGCCGGAGTAGGAACGGCAAATATCAAGCCGAGCGAAATGTTCCTTGGTCAAATGTACGGCATGTACACCTCTATGAAAGAGGTGGCGGCTATGATCATAACCGATAAGGATGCTGAATATTTCAATGACGGGAATCAGATTTATACCGCACTCCAGGTTATAGCAATGAAGGTGTGCGACTTGGAGCGCATAGAGAAAGCTGCTGATGAAGGACTGAAACTGAATGGAGTTGACTATAACGGAGAGCTGCACAGAAATAACTCTTTTACTCCATGGACAGGAATACAGGTCAACTTCCTGGCAAGGAACTATGAAGATATGACGGACGAACAGCTTGCTAAGGCTCTCGGTCGTTCTGTCGGGTCAATTAAGGCAAAAATGAAGCAACTTAAACTTAAAAGAAAGGAATAAAACATGAGTGGAGGCGCATTTGATTATGCTCAGTATAGAATCGCTGACATATACGCAGAAATAGAGGATGAAATCTACGGACATCCTCTTGATGGTGAATATGATGTAAATCAGTATATCAAAGATCATTGGTTAGAGGATTCTGAGAAAGAATACGTTCGTAAGCATCATCATACAATACCTAACCGTAGCGGGTATTCTAAGAAAACTATCAAGGAGTTCAAGAAAGGTATAGCTCTATTGAAGAAGGCTGAGGTTTACGCACAACGCATTGACTGGCTGCTTAGTGGTGATGATGGTGAGGATAACTTCCATGAGCGTTTGAAACACGACTTGGAAGAATTAAAACGTAAAGAACAATAGCTTATGGAAAATTTACCTGTAGGTTCTGAAATCACATTAAAGGTGGTTGAGATAAATAAGAAAAGTTGTTCTGGCTGCTTCTTTGACGATATATGCAGCAGTATTTATGATTGTGTTTGCAGAAGCTTTGCATGTACGGCAGACGATCGAGAAGACGGAAAGAATGTTCAATTCAAAAGGGTAAAATAATATGGCTACAGCAAATTTTGAATAATACAACTTCCACGACACAGAATGAGCGAAAGTAAGTTAAGGCTTTGCCCATATACCTTCTTAGCCCCAGCACAATACTGGTCGTGGAGGTCTTTATAAAACTTAAAAATATGATAGACGGTAAGGAAATAGAAGAAGCTGCACGACTTGACGATGAAGAATACTACGATAGTTTATCGGATAATGATAAATGCTTCTTCGAGTATGGTTTTAGACGTGGATATAATAAAGCATTAAAGGGATTGCTTCACCCTGCTAACGAAGTTCCACGTAAAGACAACGGAAAGGTTCTTGCGTTCTCAAAAGAATTCGGTAATAAAAAACTCTACTGGATGAGCGCTATGCTTGATAAGACTACTTGCAATACATATCAAGAAATGTGGGAAGCAGAAGTTTATGCATTCTGTTTGACATGGTGGATATACGTAGATGAATTGTTTGACTTAATTATCAAAAGGAGGTGAACAATGAAAGAGCTTAAAGTTGGAGAAAGAATAATTTTGGAGGTGGTTGAAGCAACAAGTATTTCTTGTCAAGGCTGCTTCTTCGCAAAGGAAGGGTATGCTTGCCCAGACTACTGCTATACCCGCTTAGACGGCACGAATGTAATATTTAAAGAAGTTAAGGAGTAAAGCGTATGAATAAGTTAAAATACATTCCAGGAGATTTGGTAATGACAAACGGAGTACCTTTAGGTACTGCAAAAGATGTCGTTTACAGAGTAACATCATCAGACCCATCAAAAACTTTGAAGTTAGACGATGGAACGGTTCTGAAAGGTGTTGTCTGCTTAGAGAATATCGAAGGTGCGGAATTTGGAGATAAAGGTTATCTCTTAGGCGATTGTGGTGCTTGGGTGAAGGATATTATTCCTATTCCTCTTGTTCCTGCTATCCTCGAAAAGAATGGGTGGAAGGTTTCATTAGAAAGTACATGGATTTATGAAAAAGAAGATAGTGTTAAAATTTTAAGGCTTTTAGACGATAAGCATTACGCTGCTTATATAGGAGATGTAAGACTATTAGAATTTCAATATACTCACGAACTCCAGCATCTTCTCTTTGGTTTTGGAATTAATCACGAAATGGAGGTGTAGGTATGGGCAATGATAAATTATTGAGAACAGATTTTATTCGTCTTAAAAATATGTTGATAATATTTGATAGACGATATGTAAAAACCAACGATGAGTCTATTTCCATACAAGAAGTGATAAAAGCGATAGATAGAAGATTAAGTGTTTAACCACCTTCTGGCATAAGAAGTAAAGCGTATGAAAAAGAAATGTAAGTACCAAATAAATAATGGATGGTGCAAGGCAAGAGGTGGGACTTGTATCTGGTCGGAATATACTCCCGAAGCTTGTCTTAAAAGAGAAGAAGTTTAACTGCCTTCTGGCATAAATAGAAAAATATATAAAAAATGAAGCATGTTAGAATTTATTTAACAGAAAAGTGTAACGCTTCTTGTCCATGGTGTTTTAATAAAAGTAGTAGAAATAACCAAAATATGGACACAGAAAAGTGCAAAAAGTTCCTTTCTTACTGTGCTAAGAATAATGTAAAAAGTTTAGGTATTTTTGGTGGAGAGCCAACTGTTCATCCTGATTTTATAGAAATATGGAATTATGCATATCCTTTATTTGATAAAATAACCCTATATACTAACGGTTTAAATAGAGCAGTACTTTCACAGATACCTCTTTCAGAAAATAAAGGATTGAACGTCAATTTTTATCATTTAAATCACATAGATCCAAAGTGGCTGAAACAATCATCTTTATCGACAGAGGTGGTTATTGGCGAAAACACCAATGCAGATGCACTGCTTGATAAGATTAAGAGGATTTATAAAGAGGTTCAAGAGGTTAATGGGAGTGTGTTTTTTAACCTTACAATAGACTGTACACTAAATATATTTAAACACAAAGATGCTGTGCTTCCACAATTTGACAAGATTCTCGATTTTGCACTTGCGAATCCAGATTATAAATGTGGGGTTGACCATAAGTATCCTAAATGTTGTTTGCCAGAAAGCATGGTAAAGAAGATACATGCGCTATGTGGAGGAGGTATAGGTAACAATAAAGAACTATTTTTATGTAATCCTATATAGCGTAAAACACCATTGATTACTTCTGATTTTAAAGCAAGAACTTGTCCGCAATATGATGGAAACTCTATAGATGTTTTCAAAGAAGATGGCTCTATTATTCCATTTACGCAACTTTCAAATTTTATAGCATTTGAAATAATTGATAGATTGAAATCATTAAAAAACACTTCTTGTGCTATGTGTGATTATTTTATGTCAGAATGTAATGGAGGTTGTTTCTCGTATAAATTTAAACATTAAAAATATGAATAAAAAAGTAAGTGAATTTGTACGTAAGTATGTTGAGGAGCACTTGGATAAGAGTGACTCAAAACAAGAGTTTGAAGTGTTTGTAGTATGGCAGTGTTATATCCTTGGTAATGCGAAGTGGCTGCTCTCTACAACACTTCCTGATGGTATGTATTACGAGGTAACATACAACAAAGTCAAGAATGAGTTCTATCTTGATGCTTACAAGAAATTTGAGAATCGTTGCATTCCAAACAAGTAACTAACCACCCTCTCCTTGGCAACAGGGAGAGGGTAAAAAGAAGAGAATATGGCAAAAATGAATGTAACAGAAAAGGACTTTGAAGCTTTCTTTCAAGCAACAGAATCCCTTATGTCTATGTCTGGTACTTTAGATGAAGGCTTTGATGAAGAGGCTTATGCTATAAACAAACAGTTCAAAAATTTCAAGCGAAGATACTTAAAGGCAAAGGAGGATAAGCGATGAGTAAAATTAAGGAATTATTAAGTCAAGCATACAATCAGCTTGACGAGTACAATAAATGTGGTGCTACTCAGCATATCCTTCTTTGGAAGGCAATGGGTAATATTGAGGATGCACTTAAAGAGTTGGAGGATGAATAAGAAACAATTTAAGTAAGTAACTATGGATAATAAAGAGAAATCAATCAAACTTCATCTAGATAAGGCTATTGGTTATTCAGACAAGGCTCATGACGAGTTGCAAATTGCTCTGAATATAGCTTTGGATGGAAAAGGACTTAGTAATGAAGAAAAGCGGCTTCTAAGCGTTGACTTTGCAACTGGACAAGAAGAAGCCGTAGAGCGTGTTACTGATGGTAGTTGTAATGATGAATCTACCAGTGTATGGGATAGCCCAATTAGAGACTGCCGAATATCTGAGGTATATCACATGACAGGTGAGCAGATACGTGAATATTTTAATTTATAACTATGGATAAGAAGAAAGTTGAAGAGCTGATAGAACAAGCTATCATTTGGAGTAGGTATGCTAACCAACATAGCGTTATCTCTAACTTAGAAGAAGCTTTGAAGGAACTCAACAAGTCAGACTGGGTATCTGTTGAGGATGAGCTTCCCCCTTATGATAAGGTAGTTTGGGTAACAAGTAAGATGTCACCTGATAATGTTTTTAAAAACAGAAGAGTGGAAAGCACTACCGTCCCAAAAGATGGTAATGACTTCATCATCTTATGGGAAGGGAGAATGGCTCGTATCACTCATTGGAAACCTATTGATAAGTTGGAGGAATAAGTATGGAGAAAAACGTTTGTGATAATACATTGGTATTTGGTAGCTGCTATGCTAGAAGCTGTATTGAAGTGCCTTCTTTGAAAGCAGGAAGAGCGAAATGGAAGGCTTTCTATGATAAGTTCCCTTGGCTTAAAGGTCAACCTTTCTATCTTAGACGTTCATGCTTCTGGGATGAAGGTGAAAGAAATTTGAAGGCAATAAAGATAAAACTTAAAAAGATATAGTTATGGCATATGTATGTGTAGGATATAGTGGCGAAGAGCTTATATTTAGCAACAAGCCACATAGAAAGATTTGTAAAAAAGTGTTCCAGATTGATGACGATGATATTATTGACCGTTATTGGATAGATGATAAATATTGTAGTTATCTCAATCTTCCCTGTCTCTTATACACATCTCCGAGCCCACGAGACGGAGCTACATCTCG
>ENA-OYZQ01000019-OYZQ01000019.1-human-gut-metagenome-genome-assembly--contig:-NODE-19-length-74954-cov-23.871440_pt1 | contig 74954 bp, 63 predicted proteins | sample MGYA00244076_ERZ653476 | MGnify/ENA primary metagenome ERZ653476 (study PRJEB26926, sample SAMN06164996) | human gut metagenome | biome: ENVO:00009003; feature: ENVO:2100002; material: ENVO:00002003... | reverse complement strand
TCGCTCTCAGGTACTCCATGAAGTATTCAAGACCAACGACGGCACGGTGTATGTCTTCTCCAATGCATTCAATACCGCAACCACCCGCAAGGCGGGTGCCCTGCGCATCAACAAGGGAGCAGAGGAATTTGATAAAGATTACTATTTCGATATTCAGACTCCTGCCGATGGCTACAAGTTCCGACGTGTATGGTACATCACAGACAGCAAGTTCCTGCTCGAAATCTACAACGAGAAGAATATCAACACCATGACAGTCGGCCATCAGTTTGCCATCGTAGATATGGCGAGCAAGAAATTCACCTGGCTCAGCGGCATCCCTACGAAGAATCTCATCACATCGGGTACGGAAACCGGAGGCGTTCCAATGTATGCCGACGGAATTCTCTATCTCCCTATCACCCAGTTTGGCCAGGATGCAGCCATCTATCAGGTAAATCCTGAAACGGGTGTGGCAACCAAGGGCATCAGTATCAAGGGTGTAACGGAAATCAGAACACTCGGAAAGTTAAACAGATAAATTCATATCATTCATACATAAATAGAAATTAAAAAAAACATGAAGAAATTATTCATTTCAGCAACGCTCATGGCGCTTGTATCCTGCATGACATTCACATCATGCTCAGATGATGACAACATCGAAAATGGTGGCGGTGCATCCGGCATCGACCCTAAAGAGGTTAGCTTTGTGGTAACTTCCGGTGATCCAACTACCGACCTTACCAGTGGTGTCTATATGAAGGTTTACAATGACCTTTCCACTGCCAGGAATGGTGAGACGGTCTATGGCGCATCAGATGCCGTGAAATGCTATGACAGTTTTACTCAGGTAACTTACAATAAGACCACTGGCATTTTTACGGGCTATATCTATGCCCGTGGTGCTTCTGCTGAGGGTATCGGCAGTTTGAAAGCAGGTCTCCGCAGCTATCAGGTAGAGAATGGCAAGATGGCAGAGGTGGGGACACCAGTCCTGGTTTCCGCTTTCGGTAACACAGGTACGTTTGGCACTTATTCCTACGCCGCACAGATCAGTCAGCCATACGCTATGGTTGTTGATAAGAATGGTGCTGGCAACAACATTGCGGTAGGTCTTACCCAGTATGCCATCGATGAAGTAAACCCTAACATCTCCAATATCGTGGATATGGGCAATAATCAGGTGGCAATGGTTGTAAATTACAGCAACCGTGATTCTGCCGCTGTTGCCATCTGCGATTATAGTCTGAATATCAAGAAGATGATTTACGACAATCGCATCGGCACATCAGTGGGAGCCATGCGCTCTGTGCGCTACACCCAGAGCGGTGCCGATGATAATGGCAACATCTATGTATTCTCAGGTTCCAGCGCTACAGACAGCAAGGTGGGTGCCCTGCGCATCAAGAAGGGTGAGACTGAGTTTGACAAGAACTATCAGTTCAACATCTTTGCCGCATCAGATGGTTACCGTTTCCGCAAGGCATTCCACATCAGTGGCAGCAAGTTCCTGCTGGAATTCTATCTCGACAAGAACAAGTATGGCAACATGGATGCCTCTGGCAAGATGGCTGTTGTGGATATGGATGCCAAGACCCTGACATGGGTAACCGGACTGCCTGATGCCTCTACCGTATCATTTGGCTGGGGCGATGGCTACGCTGATGCCTACTATCTGCCAGTGGCTGCTCCTACAAGCATGAGTGGCGGTTCAGGTGGAAGCTGGAATCATGGCGGCAAGAGTGGAAGCCGTGCAGAGAGCACTTCTTCCGTTACCCCAACCATCTACAAGATAGATGCAAAAACAGGTGTGGCAAGTCCATTCATGACCTTCGGAAATGGCGACTTGCTCAAGGCTATCACAATTCTTAAACAATAAATTATTATGATGTATTTTTCAAATCTTATATATCGTATGTATAAACTCAACAAAATGCTCATAGTCGCCTTGGCGGCTATGGGCTTTGCTTCAGCAAATGCACAGACTACTCTTCCTGGCAGCATTCCGGAAGCAGTAAAGGAAAATGTAAGCGCAAAGGCTGTGATGAAGAATATTATGACCCGCACGAGCGTAAGAAAGTTCAAGCAGCAGCCCGTAGAGGATGCCAAGATAGAAGCCCTGCTCCGTGCCGGTATGGCAGCACCTACAGCGAATGATCTGCAACCATGGCACTTCGTGGTTCTGAAGGACAAGCAGGATATCGAGAAATATGCAGAATCCAATAAGTATCATGCAGAGGATATCAAGAAGACACCTCTCTTCATCTTTGTCTGCGCTGATACCACCCGTATGGCAGAGGGACAGGGCAAGGAACTCTGGGTACAGGATTTGTCGGCAGTTTCCGAGAATATTCTCCTGGCAGCCCATGCCATGGGATTGGGAGCCTGCTGGACTACCATCTATCCTATCCAGAAGAAAGTGAATGGCATTTCCAGAACATTGAATTTGCCTGGCAATCTGATTCCATTAAATGGTATCATCATCGGTTATCCTGACGAGCCGGAGCAGCCAAAAGATAAATGGGATACCAAGAAGATTACCTACGGAATACCAAATTAGCGCATACCTAAAAATGATGATTTTCAAATGCCGCTTTGCTTATTACAGAATAATTTTGTAATTTTGTGCCATATTATTATAGGATACAATAAATACAATTATGAAGAAAAGAACATTGATTTTAGCTGCCTTGCTAAGTCTGGGAATGATTAGTAGCATGATTGCAACAACCAGAAGCTCACACTCTGAGGTAATGACCAAGGAAGCTGACGGTACTTACATCATCAATACCACCACGCTGTGTAAAGACGTAAAAGGATTTCGTGGCAATACGCCCCTTTCTATCTATATCAAGAAAGGAAAAATAGTAGGAATCAAGCCGCTTGCCAACAGGGAGACTCCCAACTACTTCAATAAAGTAAAACAGGGTTTGCTCAACAAATGGAATGGCATGAAAGCCAGCAAGGCGGCTACTGTCCAGGTAGATGGCGTTACGGGTGCCACTTTCTCCAGCAAAGCAGTAAAGGAAAATGTAAAGCGTGGCATTGCTTATTACCAGAAGCATAAGTAGGGAAAGATTGATTCATAAAATAATAAATCCCGGCAGGAGATAGCATGCAGCTATTCTCTTGCCGGGATTTTTAGTAATGTAGCTTAGTCCCTTGAATTTTCCATTTTGCAGGAGATAAATACTAAGCCCTTATTCCTCCCCATTCAGGCATTCGCCCGTCTCATAACTCTTCGTCATATCCTTTAAGATACCGATCATCTCCTGCCTCAAGTTCTCAGGCTTCAGTACGATGATATTTCTGCCATGCCATAACAGTTCCTGAAGGAAATCACGGCTGGGGCGAACGGTGAGGGTATATTCCCGATACATTCCATCTTTCGACTCCTTTACTTTCTGCTGACTCTCGTGCAGCGGAACCTCCTCGATGTAGTTGTATTCCGGATAGAAGGCACGGATGCGGATTTTCTCCACGGGCACATCTTCCATCCGATAGATGCCAAAGCAATCTTCATAATAATTCTCTGGAGTCAGAATCTTCTTCATCTTTGCCGACAACGGATGCTTCTCGCAAATAAGCTTCAGAAAACTGATGCGGTCGAAAGGAAGAACCCTAACGAGTTTCCTCACATCTTCCTCTGCACTTGAATTCTTAACTCCCACAACGTACCACCGTTGTTTGAAATATCTCACGAAAGCCGGTTGTAGCACGATATCGCTCTCCGCTCCGAAACCCGAAACATACTTAAACTTCAGCAGATATTGCTTATCTATCGCTGCAAGAATATCATCCAGATATTCCGTGTTGTATGGCGGTGTATCGAGCATCACCTTATTGTGATACTTCAGCATATCACCTAACGAAGCCAACCGCAAGGAACTCAGCATCCATTCCGTCACATCGTCATTTTCCACGGGGTCACGCTTCAGATAATACCGATAGCCATCGCTCTTGTTGCATTCCACAGTAATGCCAAACTGCGACTGGATATTTTCACGATAACGATGAAAGGTACGTTTGTCCAGCTCATCCTCATCCTGATTAGCGTTGGCATCACGCCACTCATTAGCAATCTCCTCAAAGGTAAGATGCTTACGATCCAAGAGGCCTATCAGCCAACTATAGAATTTTACACGATTGTCCATAATCTCTAAATATCTAATGAATATTTACAAGAAATGCCTAAAAAGAGGAGAAAAGATAGCCAACAAAATGGTAATGCTAAATGCTGGCGTTTCTGACTTTTGTCATATACCAATGCGCGATACGCTTGTGCCCGATGCTTGAAATGAACTGTGAACAAACTCGTCTCTTTGCATGAAACACATGAATTTTTAATAATGCTAGCACAGACCTATTGCCTGATGTCAGCCTCTTGCTGCCTCTATCTTTTCTCCGAAAGTTTTAATCTACTTAATGAAGATTTCAATCCTCGCTCCATTATCGGGACAAGTCTTGCAAATCCACCAAATCTACAGTCCAGTTCAAACTCTGAATTTTCAGGTCGAGCTCCCGATACTGCTTGGCGTAGGTGTCCGCTTCCTTGCGAAGAGCATTTACGTCGATAGTACGAACATATTTCAGCTCGTTTCTACCATAGCGAGTATCGTTGGCAGCTACGTAGTTCACCACCTCTTTCAATGCCTTGACACGCATCGACAAGACGTCTCTCTTGGCTATCAATCGAGTCAAGGAGTCTCCGTCCTGAACTATCTGAACGTTGGTGATGTTGATGCGATAAATCAAGTCTTCCAACTGGACGAGTGCTTCATCCAGTTCCTTGTACAGTTCCTCCACGTTATCGCAAGGTTCATCGCCCTCCTGCACTTTGGCGCTTTCCTTGATACGTTCTTTCAGTTGAGCCACTTTCTTCTGCAAATCGGCTCTGATGCTCAATGCTTCTGCTAACTTCATAATCTTCTATTTTTTATATATGACGTTAAACTTCTTGTTTTATTTTAGCAAACAATAAATCTTTGTATCACCTTGTACCAATAGTCCCAGGAATAGCCTACGGAAGGATGGTTTACCGCCATCACTTTCACCTGCTTACCATTACTCAGAAGATAAGCACCTGTAGCAACAGGATAACCATCCAGCACGATGTCATCGCCATCCTGCCAGCCTACATTAGGAAGATTGTTCCAAAGTCGCTTGCCCCATACGATGATGTACTCAGGTTGGTACTTTTCGATAACCTCAAAGAAAGCCTTACCAGCCTGGTGATATTGTTCGACTGCGCCAGCCTCGCGAGGACCACCCATCGCTGCTTGCAGATAGTTGAAGAAGATGACCGAGTTCCAAATCTTCAGCCTCATCGCTTGATTTGTCTCCTCACCCACTAACGAACGCTCAAACTTCAAGAAAGTCCGCATCCAGTTTTGCCGTTCCTTATTCTCATTGAGATATTCATCAAGCACCTGCTGCGTAAAGTTCATACACTCCCGATGTAGCTGGCAGTCGCCACAATCCGTACAACTCTCATCACAATAATGACTCTCGCCCAATATCATGATTCGCTTGCCGAATATCCCCCCGTTGGCATAATCCTTGCCAACGAAAGGCTGAAAGAAAATGTTGCTACTCATATTTTAGAACAATGAAACTATCCAATCCCAAGCCATGGTTCCCAAGCGAATGGACCACGAAATTACCACATAAATCAACCAGCAAAGCACGACAATGAACACAGCCGTCCAGAATGCCTTCTTATTCACCTTATTGATAATCTCCTTATCATCCTCGATATAGCCTGTAATCAGCTTCAAGTTTTCTACATACGAACGTTTGAATACATCCAGCACATCACCTATATAGAAAGGTATGGCACCTATCAGCAGATCCATCAAGATATTATAGATGACAGCCAAAGTCAGCGGAATAGACTTAACCACGCAAAGACTGTAGTAGATGAATGGAAATGCAAACACGCTCGACAACGCATCACCAACACCGGCAGGAAGGATGAAGCCAAGGATAGGATCCAAGAAATACTTGTCCATATACTTCGCCGTACCTACCATCAGGCGATATGATGGCATGTTCATCATCTTCTCACGCTTAGCAGCTTTTTTATCAGCTCTCGCCTGTTCTTTGGCAAGAGCCGCCTCTCGCTTTTGATCTTCCTTAGCGAAATCCATGCCCAAATCAGCCTGGGCCTGCTGTCTTCTTGAACTTTCCATACACCTTATAATTCTATTTGTTTCTTACCATTTATAAATTCCGTGAACTCCTGTTCCGAAAGAGAGAAACCGCTCAAGTCGCTCATCAACTCCATAGCTTGCTTACGCTCCTCCTCACTACCAGCCAGATTGATACGCTTGAACACCTCACGAAGATAAGCACTCTTGTTGTCTATCTTAGCCATCTCACGCTTAAACTCATCAGCATGTTTCTTCAACTCCTTATCGTATGCAGCCGAAGCCAAGCTACCACTGAGCTGCTGCGCTTTGAGCTTAGCGAAACTGTCAAACAGGGCGATGCCTTTCTGTAAGGATTGTTCCATGGCACCAGTTACCTGCATCAACTCCTCCTCACTATATTCAGCAGGTATTTGCTGTGCAGCATTTCCCTCTATCTTCTTCTGATTCTTTGTATATTCAGATACACCATCAAGCAGATTTCGTGCCATTTTCTTATTTGTATGGAGATTATCTGCCAAAAAGTCTGTGAACTGCGAGAGGTTCTGCTCTACGTCGGCAGGAAGCTTGGCTGCCTCTCGATAATCGGGAATATCGACCGTATGCACCAACTTCTCATCTATCTTGCTCTCCATGATTTCACGTCCAAGTTTCAGCATGGCAACCATATCACGAAGATGTTTCAGCATCTTCAGCTTCAATTCATCAGAGCAAACAATCTTGCTTCTGATCTCCTTAGAAACCTTATCCAGTTCACTGGAGAGTTTGGCATACTCATTTTTGATGCGGATTTGTTCCTCACGATGCGATTCCAATTCCTCCTTATCCAACTTCAAATCTACCTGATAGCTCTCGTATTCTCTTACAAGTGGGAAGCATACCGCATTCCATTCAGCGAAGTTGCGATAGTAGTTCTTGTTGGCCATACCAAAGGTGATCCAGTTGACGAGGAAGAAAGGCTTGGAAGGCTTCTTCGCCTTCGCTTCCATATAACTTCCCTGCTTCGACTCCAAGGTAGCGGTGATGTCATTAATCAGCGAGGTATAGACATCGATGTTCTGAAGATGATCGTTCATCTCCATGTCCAGCGCCTTCATCTGCTGAAGCAGACATTTTCGTTGCTCCTCCAATGGACGAATAGTCTCATCCGCATACAAAGCATCAAGCGTCGCCTTCAAGTCAGAAGCCAACATTTTTTCTCCATAACGCAAGAACACATTCGCCTTCGGGATTACCACATCATTGAGCGTCTTGCAGATCACCAACAATCGTCCCATATCAGCCTTGATGCGAGTGGCATCATGCTTCACGCTCATCTGGAAAACTGATAAATCAGACTTCAAACGATTAGCGCGTTCACTTGCTCCCATATAGTGTTCGAGCATCGTCAGTCCTGCCATCGCCAAGCCCAAGGACTTGTTGCCGTTCGACAAAGACTTATAAGCCTGCAAAGAACCCTGCAAAGAAGTACGGAAACTAACAGAAATCTCACCAATCAGAGCTGCACATTTTTCCGTGAGCTTATTATATTCCAGCTCCACATACTTAAGCATCTCGTCCACATCCAGCCACTCTATTCGCTTGAAGTCGAACAGATCAGGTGAAACCATCTTAATAGAGTCGCCATAGATATCAATCAGTTTCAGGGCATAGTCACGATAAACCGTCCCGATATCACTACGCAAGGAGGTAAAATCTTCGATGTTTCCACGAACGCTATCCTCAGCATAGTGATAAGCCTCCACCATCTTGGTGTATTTGTCAAACATGGTGGAAGCCTTACTTCTAACATCTTTCACACCATTCGTACCCATGACAATATCAGACATCTTCGACGTTCCCTTAGCAAGAACCAGGTTAAGGTTCTGCTCCACCTGCTCTTTCAACTGCTCCAAAGCAGATGAAGACAACGCCAGTTCCGTCTCGGCTATCTTCAAAGCCTCCTCCTTGTTGCCCTGTTCCAGACTGTCATTCAACTTGTATTCAGCCACAAGGGTTGTACGTGAATTATTGGAAACAAAAGCTATGGCGATATTGCCATTATCATGGAAATATCTGTAGGCATCAAATACCAGCTTACTCACCTCCGAGGAATCGGAAGCTATACCATACTTTTTCAGTTCAAAAGCCAAATCTGCACGAAGATACGTCTTGTTCTCCTTGCAGAGCTCATCAGCAATCGTCTTGATTGCCTGATATACTTTTTGATTATCAGCCATACTGTTCATCGTATTTATATTTATTTATTCTTTATCACTACCTACAAATACCGATGTCTTCATAAAAGAGAAGGTTGCATCAACGAGCCATCCGATACACGAACCAACTGTAGCTATCCACCAGGCAACAAGATAACCTGTAGTACAATTGGTAGCCTTGAAAAGGACATCGCTGTCAAAGAGATACCTCACCAGATTAGGCAGGAAGAACAATCCATGCGCCAAACCAGCTTGCCATCCATACAATTCCGTACCATTGATGTTGACGAACAATACTGCAGCCACTATTGCAACAATCGGTCGCCAGGACAGGAACATGAAAACCATTACAAGAAACCCTATAATTTTATTCATTTTTCGTTACATTTTATTTATGCTATGATTTCATCTATACAGACAATTATCTTTTAGATACATCTTGTTGTTTCTAATCTCAGTTGGAGTAAGTTTCTCTTTACGATAATCCTTCAAGGAATCCTTCTGCACCTGAAATCTACTCGTTTCCACAAAGATCAGGCTCTTGTGAATCCTCGTCTTGGCACGTTCCTCCATCCATTCTCTGCCTTTAGCGAGAGAAGACATATACCAATATCTCGTCTCAGCCCAAGCATTCCTTGTAGGTTGCGCAGTACCATGAATGAAGTCACGATAAACGGGAAGCGAAAGACCAGTTAGCCAACAAACCAGGACCGAATCCCCCTTAGCCATTAGCGTCATGTCCGACAACATCTGTTGCATGGTCATCTTCTCCGACTTCCGCCAAAGCATCCTCCTATCCATATATTCATTCTTCTCTGCCTCCTTCTTCTTTTGCCAATAGCCATGAGGGTTCAAGAAGAACCAATAGCCAAATAATACTACCAGCCCGGCACTCATTACCGCAGCCAACCTACATACTCTTTTCCTGATGTTCTTTTCCATTGTTACATTACCTTATATAGTTATACATTTGATTTCGGCTGCGAAATAACTATATAGATATGTCAAATGGTGGCAGAACATCAAGAAAAAAGTATATACGGCTTACTTTTTCTTGGTAAACAAGCTTATCAACCAGCCAGTAAAGCCTCCGACTTCAGGAGCTGGATCTTCACAAATCCCGCCTCTTCGTCTCAACTCCTCTAATAATTTATTTTCATTCTTTGCCATATTGCTTATTTTTTAAGTTGTTATATCACCAGTTGTTGCATCCTTGAAGTTCTAGTTTTTCAAAAACGATTTTCAATCGCTAACTTCATATTTATTATAGCAGTCATGATTGCTATAACGTTTTAAAATATCAATAAGAGAGTAAAGACGTTTCCGCCCTACCCTCTTATCCTAAATAGTGTATTTCTTTCATGTGAATGGGCATGAAAGAAACATACTTATATTCTGCATTTTAGTTTATATCAACTAAAACTGCAGTCGTTCGTAAACAGCCTTCTGCTCTTCATAAGCAGTATTTATTGCTTCTATACATTTCTTCTCAAAGATAGAAACAAAACGCTTATAGCCTTCTTCATTATGATCATGCTCTATTTTGCCAAGCTTTGAAGACAAATCAGCCATAGACAAATCAACAACAGAAGTAGTCAGTACACTCTGAATTGCAGAGTTTTTCTCTTCCTCAGAAATGTTTTGCTGCATGATTTCTGCCTTCAACTTACTCTTCAATTCCACTAATGAATCAGACCAGCTATTTGTCACATACTTAAAGATATCAGAAAGAGACTTATAGTAATGACTTGTGACCTTATAAAAAGCAACATCACGCTGTACAACAGGCTTTTTATTTCTATCTATAGCCCACAATCCAGCACCACAAGCAACAGCAACTCCACCAGCTGTAGAAATGCCATTCTTCTCTAAACACAGACCTGCTGCTATGGTAATAGCACCACCTATTAAACAAGCCGCCGAAACAATAGTGTGTTTAGCTGGCTTTACATAGGTTGTAGTTACAGCAGTCTCAGGAAAAGCGACCTTCGCCGTCATCTGCTTAACATACGAAACCATTTTAGCTTGCTCGTCATTCAGAGCTGCTATATATTTTTCTTTTACGCTCATAATATTTTCTCTATTTCGTTAATACTTGCAATAGCTCTCGTATAATTCTCGAGCTGGGCTTTCTTGTCCTTTAATTCTTTTTCAAGAGAGTCAAGATAACCCTTAACAGAGACTTTTGCCTTAGTGATCAACTCGCCCTTACGACTTTTAAAAATATCTTTAACTTCATTCACCGACTTTTTAAGTTCCGTGTTTAAATCCGTATTGAACTCATCAAACAAATCATGTAAACGTTTTTCAACCTTATGACGCGTTTCTCTTGCTCTTGAAGATATTTTATTCTTTGCGGTTGCCTCATCAACAGAACCTACAATAAGAGATACATCGCAGTCTTGTGCAACATCCATAATACGTCCAACGACATTATTTGTCAGATCCTTGACATTTATAACAGTAGAATTGCTCATTGAGGCAAGAACCTCGCCAAGGATACGACGTAAGCCATCAGCATCTAACTTAGCTTCTGAATCCTTTAGCTCAGCTTCCGCAATAAGGCTTCCGATTGTATCTTTTATTGAATTCATAAGTTCGCTCGACTTATTATTCCAATCAGTTGACAATTTTTCAGCCGCAGTTTGAACTTGACTTTCTGCCTCAGAAACAAGTTTCTGATCATCGATTTTCTTGTAAGAGCAGGAAACATCTTTATCTCTACCCCAAAAAGTAGACTGTCGTACGAATGTGATTCCCTCCTCTTTAGTGGGAACTCTAACAGAAGGTGTCTGATAACGATTCCAACACTCCTTCATTGCCTGCTCCGCCATATTATCAGTCTTTTCTGCCAAAGAGTTTATATCTTTCACTATCTTTTCAACTACCTCTAGAGTAGCATTACGAACTGATTCTATCTGAGAAATATCTTTCTTACAAAGAGCATTGTTACGTTCGTTTAGATTGGCTTTGCCATCACTTAAGATTGCTTTGATTTCGCTTGTAGCATTGCCAAAATAGCTATTCACCTTACTTGAGATAATCTTATCACGATTCTTCACGAACTCACCATCCAGATAATCCTTTCTTATATCATCTATCTGTGAAAGCTCATTGAACGTAGCCTTTATATCACTATCAGAAGCAAAGAAACTCGGATAGAATCTCTTCATCTGTTTTACGACATGACTCTCCATGCTGTCCCATTCGGATGGTTTTTTGTTAGCAATAGAATAACCTATACCAGAACTCATTGTAAAACGAGGTTCTTCACCCCTATAATCAGAGCCAGAAAGGTTGCGTCTGAACTGAGCTTTCAACTGTCTTTGACAATCTTCTATCGCATTACCCAAATCATCTTCAAACTTTGAACCAGAATCCTGTAGTACTGAGTCAAATTTACTTGCAATAAGCACTACGGTACCTATACCTTGCGAACCAATACGATTGGTTAGGAAATTAACGTCTGTACTGTCAAAAAAACGTGAAGCAAAACTCAAGAAAAACACGCCGTGACACTCACGCAAGAACTCACGTGTGCGATGCTCGCGAGACACCACAGGGTCGTTTACACCTGGGGTATCCACGATTCTCATTCCTTTAAGTCGCTCATCATTCAGACGAATAGTAAGACTCTTCACTACAGATGTGAACTGTCCGTCTGCGCCGACAAAGTTCTCAAGAATATCCTGCAAATCCTTGATATCAGTAAAGTTATTCTCTTCAGAAGCTTTCCCGACCTTGCCTTTGGCAACACGAGTACATCGTGATATAAGTTCTTTAGCAGCAGACAGCTCATCTGGAACATTCGCCATCTTTGCTGCCTCTTCATCCGTCAACGCAGGATTCATTGACTTCACGTTATTCACGAAGTCGTCATATTCTTTGGCCTTGTCCTCAAACTTTTCCCATTCCTTAGCCGTGTAGTACTCAACGGAGAACACATTCTTCTCACCATATTCCAACACTGTCAAGCCGGCTGTCATTGGAGTAGATGCCCTTGGCAACACATTCTCACCTTCAAACAACAGCGAGTTGAGAAATGATGACTTACCTGCCTTCACCTGACCAACGACACCTATTTTCAAAATCTCGTTGTCACGTTTCAAGCGGTCACCACCTTCCTTTATGTCGCAAACTTTCTCTTTTATCTTTGAGAAAATTTTCTTTATCTCTTCATTATCTGACGCACTTGCAATGTCAACCGCTTTGGTTAACTTTCCAAATACATCATTATAATTGTTTATATTTATAGCCATACTTATTAAAAATTAGAGATCCAATTTTCAAATCGATCATTAGCAGCCAACTTCGTCAGCGACTGCGACTCCATCAATAAACCCTTATCTGCATTAATAAGAAGTTCGCATATGTCTTGACAATGATAGATAGCAGCAGTTTCCAAAGCGTTATAACCATTTTTGTCCTTTAGAGAGAGGTCAACCTCGTGGTCAATAAAGAACTTCATCATTGCATTATTGCTATTCTTAGCCACGTATGTCAATGGAGAATATCCCTGACTATTACATATTGTCAAATCAACTCCATTTGAGAAGCAATCAAGGAATCTGTTCATATTGTCATTGGCAATAGCAGAGAACACATCAGTCTCTTCTTCCTCCTTAATGTTCTGCAATGCGCGCAAGCGCTTCACATTTTTCTTTATTGCATTCTCGCAACACGTGGTAAATACACGAACAATCTCTTGCTTCTTCTTTTGGAGAAAACTCTTATAGATAGAAATCGTCTCCTTAGAGGCAACAATGTTATCATAATCTTCTTTCAAAGAATCTTGATCATCTTCATCAGCTGAATCATAATGTTCATAAGCTTCTCTTATAAGGTCCAAATCATTTTTACGTGATTCTGTGTTCCAAAACTGAAATTCATCACAGTTTTCCTCTGCAGCCGTCATCACTCTATTATACTCTTTTACGGCATTATTTGATTGTCTTTGCAAATTTGAAGCATCACTAAAGAAGCCAGTTTTTTCAGCCCATTGGTCTTCTCGGTCTAAAGCTTTTGACCATCCCTTCATTGCTCTATTGAAAAGATTGATCATTCCATCTCTTGAATTAATGATATCATCATAGGATTTAATGATTACATCTTCAACTATAGGCAAATGATCGTTTACAAATGAAAAATTCTCTTCGCTAGAAGTTTCTGATTTAGAGAAAGCATCAGCCTTTTTCTTTGCCAATTCTTTTCTATCTTTTTCCAAATCAACAAGCGATTCATCACAGACTTTAATCTCCTGATCAAAACAATCTGCAAGCCAATTTGTCCAATAAGAAACAGAACGAGTATTAGAGAAACCATCCTTCATTTTGTAGATAATAGAAGCAAGGACTTTCATCACCCCACCTCTTGTTGTTGCCTTTTGCTTATTCTTCAATGAATATATGGCACTTTCTCCTATTGAAGAAAAGCCAATAATGTCTATTGGTTGTATCTTCAATTTGGATTTACATACCTTCTCTGCTGACTGCAATATTTTAACAAGATCATTGGCAGGTTTCTTATCCATTTTATTAAATACAATAACAAAAGGATAATTACCGCCATTATTGTCTATCTGCTTATTCAACATTTCTATATCACGTTGTGAAATAGTTCCAGCTTCAGCATCTATACACCAAAACAAAGCATCAGAATCTTGCAAAGCATCAATAGCTGTATCTATATCCTTCTTTCCATTCTCTTTATTGGCATTGTCTGAATTATTATATCCAGGAGTATCAATGAACACCAAACCCTTTAAATACTCACGTTCTTTAGAAACGGGTACATTTAGATATAGTTCGTCTAAAACGGAAGAAACATAAATCTTCGACTTGGAAGAGTGTTGAATACAATCCAACACCTCACGATTAAGTTTTACGACATGCCCTTTACAATTCTTGCCAGACACAATCAACTTTGTTATCTTATCAGAAAAAGATATATAGGTATTAATCATGGACACTGGTTCTATTCCGGTAGGAAGAACAGCACCAATTCCAGTAATATTATTAAGGAAAGAAGATTTGCCAGAACTATAACCTCCACCAACTGCGACATTTATAGCATCATTAAAGCCAGAATGGTCAAGAAAAAAAGGCATAATTGAGTATGGAAGCTCACAGTTTTTAACCAGATCACTTATAGAGTCATCAACAAACGGATTTTCTGCTTCTCGCGTATTTATTTTAGAATAATCTTCCTTTAGTTGACTATATTTATCATTATATGGCGTAAATTCATCTTTCACTGACAAATCCATACCAGAGGTACAGATATGCGAAATCAAATCCAACACGGTCTGTGGATTCTCATATTTATTGACTTTCAAAAATGCAGACATGGGCTTTTTGCCCATGCTTGCACTTTTATTTTTTATACCATCAAACCCCATATTAAATTTGAGTTTTTAAAGCACTTAACTTCTCCACTACAGCATTTAAGGCAGCGACCTTCTGAGCCACGACATTCTCTTCTTCCTGCTGCTGGTTCTTTATTGCATTGATATTCTCGTTATACTTCTGTGTTTCAGAGTCAATGAGTGCAGAAACATTATTGTAAACCTCATCACGCTGTTCTTTGATCATATCCTCGATAGGCTGACGCAATGCTTCGATAATCTTTGAAACAATCTCAGAAGTAAACTTCATCTTAATCTCCTCTATTTTTTGCTCCTTGCTCTTTCCAAAGATCATACGGATAATATCAGGAATGATATTGATAAGGATAGTAACAAGCGGACCAAGAATCTTGCTCAACATCTTAACCAATTCGCCCAAGCTCTTGTAAGCAACAAGTTTCTTAGCCAACTGATCAAGTCCCTTCTTTAACAGACCTTCAAGAATGTCCTTACCGAGCATGTTGCCGATAATCTCCTCTGCTCCAGACAGCATTTTGTTGTCCTTATCGTTGATGATTGTGTCCACATTTACCATAAACTCCTGAAGGGCACCTCCTACAACGTCGGAATATTCTGTAATCTCACGTTTCAGTGAGTTAACAATAACCGGTCGTATAATGGTAAGAATCTCCTGATTCAAGGCATTACCATCTGTCTGACCATACAGAAGAGTAGCAATATAACCAGCCTTTTCTCTCAAAGCATCTGAGATATCATCAAGGATATCATCAGCAGAACCCTCTACAGACTGAGCTGACTTAGCCTTTCTCTTCAAGTCTTCCACAGCCTTAGCCTGGGCATTTCTTAGACTCTCTATCTTTTCAGAGAAATCAGACTTGTCAGAAAGCATAAGTTTCATCTGTAGTTGCAATTCTACAATGAATGAATCTATGAAGTTTACAACCTGTCCCTTATACTTGTTTACTATCAATTCCTCGGCATCAATAGAACTCAAAATGTCAAGAACACCGTTGAAGTCCTTGTTTACAGCAGAAGCAGATACAACCATTGTTGAGTCACCCAACAATCTCTTAGCTACCGATTCTACATTAGCCTTAACATCCAGCACCTCTTGCTCTGGTTTCTTGTCTATTTTAGAAACAACTATAGCCAACTGTGCACCATACTTCTTGATTTCCTCTATGAAGCTAAGAGTACTCAATCTTAATGTACCACCTTCAACTTCACTTACCAACACGAAGAATGTTCCGTCCTGCACGTAATGCAGAATGGCATTGTTATGAGCCTCTACACCCGAATCGATACCAGGCATATCAACAACAACAATATTTCTGTCATTCCATTCCTTTACGATTGGATTGTTGAGATACAACTTAACAAAATTCCTCGGAGTCAACTGCAATGACTTAAGCTGCGAAATAGGAGCTGTTTCCACCAACTTATCGTCAAGCCAAACTTCAAGCTTTTCATTTGAAGAAAAATACAACTCATAAGACACTGCGGTCTCTGGCAGTATATTAGTAGGAAGGATATCAACTCCCAACATACTGTTTATCAAAGAACTCTTACCAGCATTGAAATCACCAACGAAAGGAACCTTAATAAAAGAATCCTTTTCGAGACTATTGATCAATGTTTCCTTATCAGTCCCTGCTTTCTTCAAAGACTCTGGATTGTTGAAACTTTCTTTAGCTACAGTAAAAGCCTGATTAACTAAAGAAACGTAGTGATTTATTTTTTCCATAAAATTATTGTATTATTTAGTCCAACTTTATAAATTCAAAATCATTCTGATTGCAGCAGGCTTTCTTATAATCGAAAGCATAGATGCGCATGTAGGCTTCTTGCACCTCCTTGGCTCCATTGTAAAAAGGGGTGGCGGTGTGCTGCTGGGTTGTTACTGTCACTACCATATCGAGAGTGAGGACAGTACCATTTGAGCGTTTAAGGCGCTTAGGCTTCACTTGAAATACTTTACTCATAAGCATTCAATTTTAAGTTTATTATATACAACTGCCCCGGCTTTTCAGCCGAAACAGCGAATCATTTACTTTCAAGGGGCAAAGATTATGCAAACGAGCGCAATGAAAGCTTGCTTTCAAATTGCCGAGTGCAGCTAATCTTCTGCAAAGATTATGCAAACCGAAAGCAGAATCATCAAGCTTGCTTGAATGTTATGCTGAGGTGCAGCTAATCTTCTGCAAAGTTAGGAAAAATCTGCGAACCAAACAAGTTCATAATGGTTCATAAGTGAAAAAAAATGGTGCGAACTCCTACTTTCTTCACTTCCTTGTAAGTTAGGCTCTGGTAAAACCCGTAGAAAAGAAAATGCGAAAGAGGAATCCACACCTATGACGGCGTAGACTCGCTCAAACAAATTCTCGTTCTTTCTACGTTTCAATTTACCAGATTTCAACCTACAGAACTGAATAGTTTGCTCGTGTCCACAAGATTATCTTGTTTCTCTGCATCATAGCGACTTCAAGCAAGGACTTTCACCTGCCCTGTCACTAATATTATGGCAAATTTAGTAAAAATCTGATGAACCACCAAACTTTTAACAAGAAATCTTATGGATTCCTCTTATATTTCACTTTTCAGGGACTCCACTCCCTCTTTCTTTCAGCTTTCATACCTTAACTATATAGAGTTATTGTCAATTCTGCTGCAAAAGTACAATCCAGTTGCGACAAAAACTGACATAGGAGGAGAAAAGATGAAGAAGGAAGATTAAATTGCAGATGAAATACTATATGCATACTGCCCGGAAAGGAATGTGACCACGATTCTGACAAATCCATCATTTTCACTTTCGGAACCACCATTTCCGAAACAGCGGTTTCGAAAATATCCACCAATTATCCCAAGCGGGTCTAACCATCGGAAATGAAAGGATATAGTAAGGTGATATAATATCACTGATTTACAGCAATAAATTGGAATACAAAAAGATACTGTAGCTATAGACAACGAAAATTAAGCATTTTTATTAACAAATATATATTTAAGTTCCATTTCCTCTAAAGAAGTGCAAGTACGAACTCTAACGATGCGCTTTATTAAGGTCTAATGATGCGCATCGTTAGGTGTTAATGAAGCGCATCGTTAAGTGTTAATGAAGCGCATCATTAGACCTTAATGAAGCGCTTCGTTAGGTCATGTAGATTTTCTACCAGCTATATTACTGAAAATCAGCAAATTACACTCCATCTCAAGACTGCGAACTCTTGCCACCAACAGGAAGAACAGAAATATAAAAGTTTGTTTCATCATTATATTGTATCATTAAACTATGCTATTGCAAAAGTGTAAAAACTTTTACAATAACATACTATTTAAAGGTGTTCATGTTGAAAGGCAGGTTGTAAAGTTCGCCTTTGAAGTTGGCAATCGTATTCAGAGTGAAGCTCTAAGAGACGAACAAGGAAAAATGCTCACCCTTTGTCTTGCAGACAAAGTATTGGATGCTTTGGAGGGTGAAGACGAATTGAAACTTACATTACAAAGATAACACTTTTACCTTGAATACCACTTTATTTGGCTGGCAAAGTATGATTTTAAGGTCTGATTTAACATTGTTAAATGTAAATATGTCAAAGAATTCCACTTTGGCTTAATTTTTCTCGCTATAAAGTTTGTATTATCAATGATTATTCGTATCTTTGCAGCACGAGAACCCGCCAAGCCTCTCAACGATGCTCAAATGTGCGGGTCGTTTTTGTTTTTATAGGTATATGGCAACAAAAATTCCGTTCATAAAAACATACTCCACACCCCAAGAGTTAGTACAACTACTCAAAACAAGAGGTATGGAGATAACCGATGAAGAAAAGGCTCAGCATTATCTTTCCCACATCGGTTACTATCGTTTGTCTGCCTATATGTACCCATTGTTTTCCATTCCCAAGGAGCAACATCTATTCAAGCGAGGAGTATCTTTCGGTAACTTGGTTTTCCTTCTGGTTGGGAAAACGAACCATTGTGGCAATAAAAGGTATATGACAATTCGTTTCATACGAATAACCAAAGCGTCCCAATTTTCTAAAATAGGATTCTGCAGAATCCAATTACCTAAAAAATACTTTCCTTTATAGTAATAATAGTGATGTATCTACACTCTCCACCACATCCTGATAACATTGCATTGCCTTGGGTGCCTCTTTCATATCACAATAGATACATCCCAAGAGATAATGAGCCTCCATCTTCTCATTAGGGGGGCGAATTTTCTTATACGCAGAAATGGCTTTCTTGCAAAGCGTCTTCTCCTCATCAGTCATATTCTTAGGCTGGATTTCCATACTCAGACGACCGCTCATCGCCACATCAATACGATACTTCAAGGAAGTAGTACGGAAGACGGTATGATTAGGAACCGCAGAGATAGGCTTGCCATAGCGATGGCTGGAAAGAAATAGCTGGTTCCCCAGTTGGCTCTACCACCACTCGCACAGCACTGGATAACTACATCTTTATATTTGGCACGGATACGGTCGGAGTGCAGTAGAGAGATTTTCTTCTGTTTTCGAATGCAAAAATATAAAAAAGAGCAATACATACCAATACTTTTTTGATTTATTTTCAGGAGAAAGCAGAAAAGGGCAAGAAATTGATAAATAAAGCAAAGAAAAATCAATAGGAAAGAGATGCGAAATCATCTCTTGAGAAGATTTATGAAAAAAAGTTTGTGCATTTCAGATAATAATACTAATTTTGTCCACGAATACAAGATATAAAAGCAATAGAAATAAACAGGGTATTAAAGATAAGAACATAATCAAGCAATATGAAACTCAAAATTCATTTCAACCATAAGGAGGAACTCTGGAACTCCTGGTCTCATGCCGGAGGCATCCTGCTGGGTGTCATCGTGGGCATCATCTTCCTCTATTGGTGTTTCACGCAGCACAATGGTTGGGCCACAGCGGGCATCATCCTCTATCTTTTCGGTATGCTCATGTCATACATCGCTTCCACCACCTATCATGCCATTTCTGCCTGGAGCAAGTGGAAGGAACGTCTGCGCAAATGGGATCATGCCGCCATCTACTGGCATATTGCCGGTTCCTACTCCCCTATCACGCTCATAGCCATGCGCGAACAGGGTTACTGGGGATGGAGCCTTTTTATCTTTATCTGGGCTTGCGCCATTGCCGGAACCGTCATGAGTTTTGCCAAGCTCAAGGACCACAGCAACTTAGAGACGCTCTGCTTTGTCGGCATGGGTCTCTCTGTTCTCGTTGCCTTCAAGCCTCTTATCGATTCTGTTTCCCCAGCCACAGTCTGGTGGATTATTGCAGAAGGTATTTGCTACATCACGGGTGCTGTATTTTACAGTATCAACAAGAAGAAATACATGCATTCCGTGTTCCATTTCTTTGTACTGGCAGGTAGTGTCTGCCACATCATCGCCGTTTGGGACATTCTCATGAAATATATCTAAACAACTTAAGAATAAGGATCAAGGCATCGGAAAGTTTTTCGCTTTCTGATGCCTTTACTTTTTTATAATGCTCTATATTACAAGACGTTCATCCATATCATACTCTTCTTCTAATATAATAAGGTGGGATTGTTAACAATACGTTAAAGTATGAAAATAATTGCCCCAAAGTTTGGAACTTATCGCAGAAAAGCATACCTTTGCGGTGTTCTATTGAAGTAGTACACTAAAACATTAAAGATTATGATACAGATTAAAGACATTGATTTCAGATACCCAGGTAGCAAGCACCTTGTATTTAGAGATTTCTCTTTGGAACTCAAGGAGAACAATATTTATGGCTTGCTCGGTAAGAATGGTACAGGCAAGAGCACCCTGCTCTATCTTATCAGCGGATTGCTCCGCCAGCAACAAGGTACCGTTCTCGTGGATGGTATTTCGGCACAAGATCGCAAAGCCGAGATGCTGAAGGACATCTTCATGGTGCCCGAAGAGTTTGAACTGCCCAACGTTTCCCTCGCCACCTACGTGAAGATGAACCAGGGGTTCTACCCTAACTTCTCGCAGGAAGTATTGGACCGTTGCCTCAAGGATTTTGATTTACCACTCTCTCTCAAGTTGAACGAACTCTCGATGGGACAGAAGAAGAAGGTATTCATGAGTTTCGCACTCGCCACGGGTACCCGCTTTCTTCTGATGGACGAGCCAACCAATGGTCTCGACATCCCATCGAAGAGCCAGTTCCGTAAGGTCATCGCCAACAACATGACGGAAGACCGCACCCTCATCATCTCAACTCATCAGGTGCACGATGTAGAGTCGTTGCTCGACCACATCATCATCATGAATCAGAGCCAACTGCTGCTCGATGCATCGGTTTCAGACATCTGCGGGAAATACACCTTCGAGTACCGCAACCCACAGGAGATGGACGACACCGTGCTCTACGCCGAGCCAACCCTGCAGGGCAATGCCGCCATCTGCAAGCGTCAGGAGGGAAAACAGGAAACACAGATGAACCTGGAGTTGCTCTTCAATGCAGTAATTAATGGAAAATTAAACGATTAAAAATTAGACGATTATGAAAAAGAATTTCGATTTACATAGATTAGGAATGATTATCCGTTGGGATGTATTAAACAACTGGCCCCATAATTTGGGAGTTATTGCAGGACTCGCCATCTGTTTTTCAATCACAAACATCATCCGGCTTTACAGAATTAGTGGCTTTATTGCAGCATCCCATGAACTATATGCCATGACCGACAGTTATAAGAAATCCGCATATATGTTCTTTGGATTCATTTCTTTTATGGTCATTTACGTATTGGCATCTTGCATCTTCAGAAACATGAAGACCAAGTTACAGCGCGAAAGTTTCCTGATGCTTCCTGCCACTAACCTGGAAAAATATGTGGCTCGATTCCTGGTTGTTACCGTTGGTGGTCTTGTGACTTTGCTAGGAGTCCTGGTCATTTCAGATATTATCCAGCTCATCTTTAGCTTTTTCATCACTCCAGGCTTCCATATCAGCCTTACATGGCCAGTACTCAGCCACACCATTTTTGCTATTTCACCTATAGACAATTCTTGGCAAACAATTCTGGCCGGCTACTCCTTCCTGATATTTGCCCATTCCTTCGCAACCCTGGGAGGAGCCTTCTACCGCAAGTTTCCTGTGCTTCTGACAGCATGTACGGGATTGGCACTTTGTCTGATTTTGGGTTATATTATCAACGAACTGGGTGAAGCCGGATGGCTTGATTTCGTAGGAACCTTGCACATCGAAGAGGGTTCTTCTGCTCAATATTGTGCTGTATTCACCTCGTCTGCAGTATTTCTTGCTTTGGCTGCTTTCAACTATTGGGCATCCTACAAGCTCTTCACACGTATGCAGGTTATCTGCAACAAGTGGATCAACATCTAAGAATTAAAATTTGAAGATTATGATTTTCAGTAACGATAAAGCAATATACGTACAAATAGCCGAACGATTGAGCGATGAGATTTTGGCGGGCAAGTACAAGGAGGACGAGCGAATACCGAGCGTCAGGGAATACGCCGTGCTGCTGGAAGTGAATGCCAACACAACCGTGAAGGCATACGACCTGCTTGCCACCGATGAGATCATCTACAACAAGCGAGGCCTGGGCTACTTTGTTTCCGCTGGAGCCAAGAAGCAGATCAAGAAGACCCGCAAAAAGGAGTTTATGAAAGAAAGACTCCCGGAACTCGCCCGACAAATGCAGCTTCTCGACATCTCCATCGATGAAGTGAAGGAAGAGTTGGAGAAGAATCTCAAAAAGATAAGGATATGATGACACTATTCATTTTCAAAAGCATATTTTTAACTACTATCTTTGCCTTATATATAATAAGGTAGATATAATCACGTTTTTAAAAAAGAGCTACGCTTGCAACTTTCAGAAGGTTGCAAGCGTCTAACGTTTTAAATTCATATCAATAAACAAGCGTATTATATGTCATTAATTCATCTAAAAGACGTCAACAAGACCTATCAGGGTGCTCAGCCACTCCATGTACTGAAGGGCATCGACCTCGACATCGAACGTGGCGAGTTCGTCAGCATCATGGGTGCTTCCGGCTCGGGAAAATCCACCTTACTAAATATACTGGGTATTCTCGACAACTACGATACGGGCGAATACCGACTCAATGATGTGCTCATCAAAGACCTCTCAGAAACCCGTGCTGCCGAATACCGCAACAAGATGATAGGCTTCATCTTCCAGTCGTTCAACCTCATCTCGTTCAAGACGGCGGTGGAAAACGTGGAACTTCCACTCTTCTACCAGGGCGTGAGCCGCAAGAAGCGCCACGAACTGGCGATGGAATATCTCGACAAGTTAGGATTGAAGCAATGGGCCAACCATTATCCCAACGAGATGTCGGGAGGACAGAAGCAGCGTGTAGCCATCGCCCGTGCCCTCATCACCAAACCCGAAATCATCCTTGCCGATGAGCCTACCGGAGCTCTCGACTCCAAAACGAGCGTGGAAGTGATGGACCTGCTGAAGGAACTGCACCAGAAAGAGGGAATGACTATCGTGGTGGTAACCCACGAAAGCGGTGTTGCCAACGAGACCGATAAGGTTATCCATATCAAGGACGGACTCATCGGAAGCATCGAAGACAACAGAGACCATCATCTCGTATCGAAAGACTACGTGAAATAACTTTGAACTTGGAACATGAGAGAATTAATCAAAGAAATATGGAGCACGTCAAAACGCAACAAGTTGCGTACCACGCTTACGGGATTTGCCGTTGCCTGGGGAATCTTCATGCTGATATTCCTGCTGGGCGCCGGCAATGGACTGATTAATGCCCAGTTGCAGCAAAGCACCCGATTCCTTGCCAACTCCATGCGAGTATTCCCGGGCGAAACCTCCAAGGCTTACAAGGGACTGAAGGAAGGCAGAAGCATCACGCTCAACGACAAGGACATCCTCATCAGCAACCAGACCTACGGCCAGTACGTGGATGATGTGGGTGGAAGATTGGAACAGTATAACGTGAACATCAATTATGGCGATAATTATGTGGCAAGCCAGTCATTGGTGGGTGTGGCTCCTACACATCCCAAAATCGACAAGACGGAGCTGATTGCCGGACGATTCATCAACGAAATCGATATGAAGGAGCAGCGCAAGAATGTGGTGCTGAGCCGAAGCCAGGCCAAGGAACTCTGCAAAGACTATCGCTCGCTGGTGGGCAAGAACGTAAAAATCAGCAACCTCAACTTCCAGGTGGTGGGAATCTACAAGGATGATGAATCGCGCAACAATACCGATGCCTTCATTGCCTACTCCACCATAAAGACCATCTATGCCAAGGGCGATGATGCAGGAAGTCTGGAGTTCACCATCAAGAACCTGAAGACCCAGGAGGATAACGAGCAGTTTGAGAAGAACTATCGTGCCAGCATCAACAACAACCATCAGGCTGCACCTGATGACGACCGCACCATCTGGCTCTGGAACCGATACATGGACAACATCCAGATGAACCAGGGAATCGCCATCATGCAGACAGCACTCTGGATAGTGGGTCTGTTCACCCTGCTGAGCGGCATCGTGGGCGTAAGCAACATCATGCTCATCACCGTGAAGGAGCGAACCCGAGAGTTTGGTGTAAGAAAAGCCATCGGAGCCAAACCTTGGTCGATACTGAAGCTCATCATCACCGAGAGCATCATCATCACCTCGTTCTTCGGCTACATCGGAATGGTATGCGGCGTGGCGGCAAACGAAATCATGGACGCAACCATCGGCCACACCACCGTAGATACCGGACTGTTTAAAGCCGCCATGTTTGTGAATCCTACGGTGGGCCTCGGCACCTGCATCGGCGCCACCATCGCCATCGTCATCGCAGGCACCATCGCCGGACTCATCCCAGCCATCAAGGCTGCAAGAATCCGACCGATAGAGGCGCTGAGAGCGGAATAAACTATAAATTATTATTATGCGATTAGATTTAGATACATATAAAGAGATTCTCGATACCATCACGAGGAACAAAAGCCGCAGTCTGCTTACGGGCTTCGGCGTGTTCTGGGGCGTGTTCATGCTCATCGCCCTGATGGGTGGCGGACAGGGACTGAAGGAGATACTGCAAAACAACTTCGCAGGCTTCGCCACCAACACCGCCATCATCTGGGCGCAGAACACCACCAAGCCCTACAAGGGATTCAACAAGGGGCGCTCCTGGCAGATGGAAGAGAAAGACCTGGAGCGACTGCGCCACAGGGTGCCCGAACTCGATGTCATTACCCCGCTGCTCTTCGGAGGTAACAAGTCGGTGGTGTTTGGCGACAAGAAATTCAGCGGCAGCACCCAGGGCGTGAATCCCGACTACGCCCAGGTTTCCGTGCCTAAAATGTTTTACGGCAGATACATCAACGAGATGGATGTGCGCCACCAGCGCAAGGTTTGCGTCATCGGCAAACAGATTTACAAGACCCTCTTCCCCGGCGGAGGTGACCCATGCGGCAAGAGCGTGCGAGTGGATTCCACCTATTACACGGTGGTGGGTGTAGATTACCGCTCGGGAAATGGCGTGAACTTCGGCGGTAGAGCCGACGAAACCATCACCATTCCGCAAACCGTGCTCCGCACCGCCTACAACCGCGGAACCGCCATCGACATCATCGCCACCACCGGTAAGCCGGGCGTGGTAATGAGCAGCATCGCCCAGCGAATGCGTGAAACCATAGCCAGAGCCCACAATATCGACCCTTCAGATGAAAAAGGAATCATGGTGTTCAATACGGAGGTGCTCTTCCAGATGCTCGACAATCTGTTTAAGGGTGTCAACTTCCTCATCTGGCTGGTAGGTATCGGCACCCTTCTCGCCGGCGCCATCGGAGTTTCCAACATCATGATGGTAACGGTGAAGGAGCGAACCACCGAGATAGGCATTCGCCGAGCCATCGGCGCCACGCCGAAGATGATTCTCTCGCAAATCATCTCAGAGAGTATTCTCCTCACCCTGGTGGCAGGCATGAGCGGCATCATCTTCGGAGTAGCCATCCTGCAGATGCTGGAAATGGCAAACACCACGGATGGCATTCTCACCGCCCATTTCCAGGTAGATTTCTGGACGGCCATCTCTTCAGCCATCCTCATCTGCATCCTTGGCGGACTTGCCGGACTTGCCCCAGCCTGGCGAGCCATGAGCATCAAGCCGGTAGATGCCATGAGAGACGAATAAAAGAAAATATAAGATATAAAAGATATGAAAAAGTATTCAAAGTTGATTGTTGCGGCAATCGTCGCCTTGATTTTCATCGGAACCTTTGTGTTCCTTTATGAGAAATCACAGCCTAAACCTGTGGAATATACCGAGTTTACCCCAAAGATGGGCGATGTGTTGAAAACCACGGTGATTACGGGTAAGATTGAGCCTCGCAACGAGGTGAACGTAAAGCCTCAGATTAGTGGTATCATCACCGAAATCTGCAAGCAGGCAGGCGATTTCGTGCAGGCAGGCGAGGTAATCGCCAAGGTAAAGGTGATTCCGGATATGGGACAGCTCAGTTCGGCGCAGGCTCGTGTTCGCCTTGCCGAAATAAACCTGAAGCAGGCACAGGTAAACTATGGTCGTGAGGAACAGCTCTACAAGAAGCAGCTGGTCAGCGCCGATGAGTTTGACAAAGTGAAACAGTCGTTGCAACAGGCAAAGGAGGAGAAGGTTGCCGCCCTTGATGCGCTCGAAGTGGTTCGTGATGGTGTTTCCAAGAGCAACGCCAGCGCCTCTTCCACCCTCATCCGTTCTACCATTTCGGGAGTTATCCTCGATATTCCTGTCAAGGTGGGTAACTCCGTGATTCTTGCCAACACCTTTAATGACGGAACCACCATCGCCAGTGTAGCTAACATGAACGACCTCATCTTCCGTGGCAACATCGATGAGACCGAGGTCGGCAATCTGGTAGTAGGAATGCCGATGAAGATCACCATTGGTGCCCTGCAGGATCTCAAATTTGATGCAGATTTGGAATACATCTCTCCAAAGGCTGTTGAAAACAATGGAGCCAACCAGTTTGAGGTGAAGGCAGCCGTCCGTTCTGTGAAGGGTGGAAAGATTCGTTCCGGCTATAGTGCCAATGCCGAAATCGTTCTCTCCAAGGCAACCCATGTACTCACCATACCGGAAAGTGCCATCGAGTTCAGCGGCGACTCCACCTTCGTATATATTATAAAAGGTAGCAATAAGGATAAGACCTATGAACGCACCCAGGTAACTACAGGCTTGAGTGATGGCGTGAATATAGAAATCAGAAAGGGTCTGTCGCTGAAAGATAAGGTACGCGGTCCACAAATCGTAGCTGACAGCAAGGAAGAATAAGGCAAATTGAGTAAATATGCTATCAAACTCATGTTTTTAACATCATTTGCCTTAAAAAACTTGGAAGTTATTGAAATAAAACGTATCTTTGCATAATCTACCAGTTAGAATATATTCTACTGATAGTGAGTGAATTAACTAACAGTATTAACATCAAAAACAAAAGCATTATGAAAAAATATGTATGTGATGTTTGTGGCTGGGTTTATGACCCAGAAGTAGGTGACCCAGAGGGAGGAATCGCTCCAGGTACAGCATTTGAAGATATTCCAGATGATTGGGTTTGCCCACTTTGCGGAGTAGGAAAAGACGAGTTTAGTCCTGTTGAGGAATAAACCTGAATATCCAGACCGGACAGAATCCTATCATCCTGTCCCGGTTAGCTTTTTATCATTCAATTCGGTCATCAATTAATATTAAGGAGGAATCATTATGACTAAGATTAGAGAAATCTACCGCTGCCAGATTTGCGGCAACGTGGTAGAAGTAGTAAACCCAGGAGCCGTGCTCAGTTGCTGCGGCGAGCCGATGAAGCTCATGAAGGAAAATACCAGTGATGGTGCCAAGGAGAAACATGTGCCTGTGATAGAACCTATCGAGGGCGGATATCGTGTAACGGTAGGAAGCGTAGAACATCCGATGCTTCCAGAGCATTACATCCAGTGGATAGAGTTGCTCACCCCTACAGATGTGCTTCGTCACGAGTTGAAGCCAGGCGAAAAGCCTGAAGCTATCTTCTTGACCAACGCAGAAGCCAAGGATGTTGTGGCTCGCGAATATTGCAACCTTCATGGTCTGTGGAAAGGAGAAATCTAAAGAATATAATTATCCGGGAGGGTGTGTCTCTATACTTTAGACACACCCTCCTGCTTTTTTATCCATTTCATCAAGCAACTTTTCTCTAAAAACCTTGGAACATATTGAAATAATTCGTATATTTGCACCTGGTAATGCCAAAAACCTAATTTTAAATCATAAAAATGCGTTTAAACAGAAAACGTATTAAGCATACAATTTTAATTATTAACACTTTAAATTACATCAATTATGAGAAGAACAATCTTTACCCTTATCATGCTTTGTATCGCAACCCTAACCCTGCAGGCACAAGATGTCTGGACTGCAGCAGGTTCCAGTACACTCTTCGGTTCTCATTGGGATGAAAAGGATACCCGCAATGACCTGACTCCTTTAGGAAATGGCATCTGGGAGCTCACCAAAACCGACTGCATTCTTGAAAAAAATGTGAAATACGAACTTAAAGTCCTGAAAAATCATAATTGGGCAGAATCGTACCCTCAAACCAACGCCAACTATGTCTTTATGGTAGAAGAGACAGGTACCTATAACGTCACTATCCAGTTTAATGAAACCAACTACGAAGTCGGGGTAACCACCAAAAAGACAGGTGATGCTGTCATTGGTGAAAAGACATGGACTGTAGCTGGATTTGGCACAATTCTCGGAGTAGAATGGGATCCGAAAGCAACAGAAAACGATATGATCAAACAGGAAGATAACGTCACCTACATTCTGACCAAGACCAATCTGACCATTGCCAAAGGCGGTTATCAATATAAGATCTGTGCTAACCACAATTGGTCAGAGAACTATGGTGATGATACTGACCCTGAAGGTAATGCCTCCATTTATATCGAAGAAGACGGAATCTACGACGTTACCTTCACCTTCAATTCAGTAACTAAGGAAGTATCAGCTACAGCTGTGCGCACCGATACCGATGGCATTAGCCAGATTGCCGGCGACGTCAAAGCCAAGAACGTAGTCTTCAACCTTCAGGGACATCGTGTTTCAACTCCTAAACAGGGAGTTTATATCATCAACGGTAAAAAAGTGGTCGTAAAATAATAAAAACTGCTCAAAGTAATCATCAGAAAGGCATTCACCAGCATCGTGAATGCCTTTTTTAGTTTATTTACCACGAATTATTTTGTATTTTATTCGATTTAACGTACCTTTGCACCCAAATATTTAAACGTTTAAAAATAAAATGGCATTAAAATGTGGTATTGTAGGTCTTCCTAACGTGGGAAAATCTACATTGTTCAACTGTCTGTCTAGTGCAAAAGCACAGGCAGCTAACTTCCCTTTCTGTACTATCGAACCAAATTTGGGCGTCATCACCGTACCAGATGAGCGACTCAACAAATTGGCAGAGATTGTTCACCCAGGACGCATCGTCCCAGCTACTTGCGAAATCGTAGATATCGCAGGTCTTGTTAAGGGTGCCAGCAAGGGCGAAGGTCTTGGTAATAAATTCTTGGGAAATATTCGTGAGTGCGATGCAATCATCCACGTAATCCGTTGCTTCGACGATGACAATATCGTACGTGAGGGTGGCGCTAAAGTTGACCCATTGGAAGACAAGAGCGTTATCGATACAGAGTTGCAGCTCAAGGACTTGGAGACTATCGAATCCCAGCTCGCCAAGCAGCAGAAGACAGCTGCTGCAGGCAACAAGGACGCTAAAGTGATGGTTACCGTTCTGGAGGCTTACAAAGCAGAGTTGGAGCAAGGCAAGAACGCACGTGGCGTTACTTTCGAAAACAAAGAAGAGCAGAAGGTGGCTCACGATCTCTTCCTCCTCACTACGAAACCAGTACTCTACGTAGCCAACGTAGATGAAGCTTCTGCCAAGAGCGGAAATGAATACAGCAAGAAGGTAGAAGAAATCGCTAAGGAAGAAGGTGCTGAGTGCATGGTTATCGCTGCGAAGACAGAGGAAGACATTGCATCTCTCGAAACCTACGAAGACAAGCAGATGTTCCTCGAAGAACTCGGATTGGAGGAAAGTGGTGTTAACCGCCTCATCAAGAAGGCATACGCTCTCCTGAACCTTGAGACATTCATCACTGCTGGTGAGATGGAGGTAAAGGCATGGACTTACCACAAGGGCTGGAAAGCTCCTCAGTGTGCTGGCGTCATCCATACCGACTTTGAAAAAGGATTTATCCGTGCTGAGGTCATCAAGTACGACGATTATATCCAGTATGGTTCTGAGGCTGCTGTCCGCGAGGCAGGTAAACTCGGTATCGAGGGTAAGGAATATGTCGTTCAGGATGGCGACATCATGCACTTCCGTTTTAATGTTTAATTATGATAAACCTGCTTAATTATATCGTTTGGGATCCAGATCCTATTCTTGCGCATCTGGGTCCTTTGACCATCCGATATTACTCCACTTGCTGGCTTATCGGTTTACTATTGGGTTATCTGCTCATGCAGCGACTCTACAAGCAGCAGAAATTGGGCGATGACAAGTTTGAGCCTCTCTTCCTTTATATCTTCTTCGGTATTCTGGTAGGTGCACGTCTCGGTCATTGCCTCTTCTACCAGCCTGAGTATTTCCTTACGCAATGGGATCACTTCATCGAGATGCTGATACCTATGCACCACATGCCGGATGGCAGTTGGAAACTTACAGGATATGAAGGACTGGCCAGTCATGGTGGTGTATTCGGAATGTTTGTTGCCATCTGGCTCTACTGCCGCAACATGAAGGTAAAGGGCTGGGTTGTGCTCGACAATATGGGTATTGTCTCCGGTATTGCAGCCATGTTTATCCGTCTGGGTAATCTGATGAATTCAGAGATTATCGGCAAGGTGACTGATGTGCCTTGGGCATTCATCTTTGTTCGTGAAGATCAATACCCTCGCCATCCAGGACAGCTCTATGAAGCCATCGCTTACCTCATCATCTTCTTACTCATTTTCTTCATCTATAAGAAGAAAGGTCCTAAGAGTGTGGGTACAGGCCTATATTTCGGTCTCTGTATCACCCTCATCTTCACCTTCCGTTTCTTCATCGAATATACGAAGGAGATTCAGGTGGCATTCGAGGCTGGACTTCCTATGGATATGGGACAGATATTGAGTATTCCACTCATTCTTCTGGGAGTTTGGAGCATCGCCTCCAGTTTTAAGAGAGCAAAGGCTCAGGAAGAGAAACAAGAGAAATAGGACTTGTCTAGGGCTTGTTATGTCATTGCGGATAGTAGTATTTACTTTGCCGAGGCTGTAATACTTATTTTGTCAATGCAGTAGCATATAGGAACCATTTTCAATTTTAACCATACAGTTAGAACTGTTTTTCTATAAAATAAGAAACTCTCCCTTGCAGGAATCCAATCCTGAACAAGGGAGAATTTTTATTTTCAATCCATCATTATCTACTTCTTATCTTCCCATCAAAATCTTCTTGATTTCATTGAGTTTGTTCAAAGCCTCTACCGGTGTGAGATTATTGATGTCCAAACCCAATATCTCATCGCGTATCTGACTCAAAACCGGATCATCAAGCTGGAAGAAACTGAGTTGTACTCCATCCTTCGGTTCATCCAAATGCTGCATATTAGGTTTGCCGGCAGCACCCACACCCGCATTGTCATCCTCCAGTTGTTTCAGTATAACATTGGCACGATTTACGATGCTACGAGGCATACCGGCTATTTCAGCCACATGAATACCAAAAGAGTGCTCACTTCCACCCGGTTCCAACTTACGCAGGAAGATAACCTTGCCATCCACCTCCTTCACGCTTACATTGAAATTCTTGATGCGAGGAAAGTTCTTTTCCATCTCATTCAGTTCGTGATAATGGGTAGCAAAGAGCGTACGTGCTTGCGCCTTCTTGTGCTGATGCAAGTATTCCACGATAGCCCAAGCTATTGAGATTCCATCATAAGTAGAAGTACCACGTCCTAACTCATCAAAGAGAACCAGGGAACGAGGAGAAACATTATTCAGGATATTCGCAGCCTCAGTCATCTCTACCATAAAAGTAGATTCACCAAGCGAGATATTATCACTGGCACCCACACGGGTGAATATCTTATCCACCAGACCTACTCTTGCACTCTCGGCTGGTACGAAACAGCCTACCTGTGCCAGCAGAACAATCAAGGCCGTCTGCCTTAAAAGCGCAGATTTACCGGCCATATTAGGACCCGTAATCATCATAATCTGCTGCTTTTCAGTATCGAGCAACACATCGTTTGGCACATATCGCTCACCTAAAGGCAACTGAGTTTCTATCACAGGATGGCGTCCCTGCTTGATGTCGAGCACCTCAGAATCGTCGATGACAGGACGCACATAGTGGTTTTCTTCCGATGCCTTCGAGAAGGAAAGAAGACAGTCCATACGGGCAATGAGGTTGGCATTGATTTGTATCTGAGGAATATACTCTTGCATAGAGGCTATCAGTTCATTGAAGAGTTGGGCTTCGAGAATCAAAATTTTCTCATCGGCACCGAGAATCTTCTCTTCATATTCCTTCAGTTCCTGAGTAATATATCGCTCTGCCTGAGCAAGCGTCTGCTTGCGAATCCAGTCTTCAGGCACCTTGTCCTTGAAGGTATTGCGCACCTCTAAATAATAGCCAAATACATTATTATAACCCACTTTCAGGCTGGAAATACCTGTTTTCTCTATCTCACGCTCCTGTATTTTGAGCAGATAGTCCTTACCATGCCGGCTGATGGAACGCAGATCGTCCAATTCTGCATTGTAGCCATCAGCGATAACATCGCCCTTATTGATAAGCTGCGGAGGATCCGGCTGGATTTCCTTTGCTATCCGTTCTTTCAGCGTTTCACAGAGATTGAGTTGCTCACCCACTCGCTGCAAGGCTTCATTCTTGGCATGTTGACAAGCCACCTTGATTGGCTGGATAGCCTCCAAGGCATGTTGCAATTGCACAACTTCACGAGGCGAAACTCTACCCACAGCCACTTTGGAAATGATACGTTCCAGGTCACCGATACGATGCAGTTGATCATCCATCAACTGCTTGAACTCCGGTTCCTTGAAGAAATATTCCACGATGTCGAGTCGTTCATTGATTGGACGCACATCTTTCAGTGGAAAGACAAGCCAGCGACGGAGCATACGGCCTCCCATTGCCGTTACGGTGCGGTCGATGACATTCAGAAGCGACGAACCATCGTCCTGCATCGGAGCCACCAGTTCGAGACTGCGGATGGTAAAGCGGTCCATACGCACGAACTTATCCTCCTCAATACGGGAAAGTGCTGTAATATGATTGATTTGGGTATGCTGGGTAATCTCCAGATACTGCATGATGGCTCCGCTGGCAATGATACCGTTCTTCAGATGTTCTACACCAAAACCCTTCAAGGATTTGGTCTTGAAATGACCGAGGAGTTTCTGTCGGGCAGTCTGTTCGGTGAAAACCCAGTCGTCCAATTCGTATGTACAGTATTTAGTTCCGAAACACTGTTCGAATTTCTGTTTCATGGCACGATCATAAAGCACTTCTTTCGGCTGGAAGTTGCCCATCAGCTTCTCCACATAGTCGGGAGTACCTTCCCCTGTAAGGAATTCGCCCGTAGAGATGTCGAGGAAGCTTACACCACAAGAAGCTTTTCCGAAATGGACAGCAGCAAGGAAATTGTTCTCCTTGTAGTTCAAGACATTATCGCCCATCGCCACACCCGGAGTCACCAGTTCCGTAATGCCACGCTTCACCATCTTATCCATCTGGCTAAGCCCCTTCTTACCCTTGATTTCCAAGCGTTTCTTCTTTGGATCTTCCAGCTGGTCGCACACAGCAACACGCTTGCCGGCACGTATCAACTTAGGCAGATAAGTATCGAGTGCATGATGAGGGAAACCAGCCATCTCAGCACCACCTGCCGAACCGCCATTATTACGACGAGTCAGGGTAATACCGAGCACCTTGGAAGCCTCTATAGCATCCTCGCAATAAGTTTCATAGAAGTCACCACATCGGAAAAGCAACAGTGCCTCGGGATGTTTCGCTTTCATCTCAAAAAACTGCCGCATCATCGGCGTAAGACCTTTATTATCGTTTGCCATTATATAATTTATTCCTTTCGTTATTTTTAAGTTTATCTTTGGGGGATATTCTCTCCCAAATTCTTACTTCTTCTTTTAGTTGTGGCACAAAGATAATATTTTTCAATGAATTATCCAAAACAAATTATCTATTTTTGATAATTTACATGAAAGAAAATAGAGAGAATCATGATATAAAAGACATAAAACAGGCAAAATATGACTTCTATAGAAGACATATTTTAGTTAAAAAATGCTATATTCACAATTTGCAGATATAAATGTTACCCAAAGATAACATTTATATATTTTTAAATGATAATCTAAGGGTTATCCGACAAGAAATGCGTACTTTTGCTTACATGAAAAGAAAACAGATATATATTGCTATCATATCCCTCGTTTGCTGCGCTCTCATCGCAATCGGGGTCACTCTTCATCTGCGCAATCAGAAGGAGCCTCAGCCTACCGCTGTCAAGGCACCAGATACCCGCAAGAAGATAACCATGGCAAAAGATACCATCAAGAAGATAAAACCTGTCATCAAGCAGGACTTCAATATCATAGGTACCCTGAGAGATGCTGACGGAAAAGGTGTGGCGAACGTCATCGTAAGCGATGGATATAACTGCGTGAAGACTGATTCGCTCGGAAGATACAAGATGAAACGGGACAGTCTTGCCCGTTTCATCTACTACAGCGTGCCTGCCGACTATGAGGTTCCTACCCATTCTGCTACAGATCGCACGGCTTGCTTCTACCAGCCAGTATCCAAGAAAAAGAAAATATATGATTTTACCCTGAAAAGACTACCTGGAGGAAAGGAAATCAGTTATAAGATGATTGTCATCGGCGACCCGCAGGTTACCAATGCCTACAGTCCTTATTATACCTCGCCCACCGACAACCCTATCAAGAAGAGCGACGTAGAGCGATTTACCACCCAGACGATGGCAGATATCAAGCAGACCATCAGGAGTCTGCCTGCCGGGACTCCTGTCTATGGACTCAGCATGGGCGATGACGTACAGTATTACGGAGGATATAATGCCCACCTGGAGAGACAGATACGCCAAGCTTTGGGCTCATCGAAGATGCGCCTCTTCTCCGTCATCGGCAATCACGACCAGGACGGAAAGGCACTCTACAGACGTAAGTGGGAGGAAAACTTCGGACCTACCGACTACTCTTTCGACCGTGGCGATGAGCACTTTGTGTGCATCAACAACTGCTTCTTCTATCGTGGGAAAGCCTATTATTCACCAGGCGAACTGCGAGAGCGGCAGATGCGCTGGCTCAAGCAGGACCTCGCCCTCACGCCCAAAGACAAAAAGGTAGTACTCTGTTACCATATTCCTTTCACCTTCGGAAATGCACCTTTCGGCAAAGCCAAACCTCTTGGCATAGAGAATGAGAAGGGACATTATTCCTCCTCTCGCCTATCCCAACTTCTGGCACTTCTGCGTCAGTTTGAGGGAGGATACGAACTCTTTTGCGGTCACACCCATTTCGCCTGCAACCATGAAATCCGGTATGAGGGCGAGGATGTGATGGAGCATTGTCATGCTGCAGCATGTGGCAATATCTGGCAATCCAACATAAATATCTGCGGTACACCAAACGGCTATTATGTCTATCAGTTCATTGGTACCCGCCTTACCGATTGCTATTATAAGGGCACATTCTGGGATAAGAACAAACAGATGACCATCTTCAGAGCACAGACCGACTTCAATGGCGAATCGTATGCTGAAGACTGGGGACTTTCCAAAGATAAGAATATACTGGTAGCCAATGTCTTTAACGCCGACTCCCACTGGCGGGTTGTGGCAATAGAAGATGGCAAGGAATACCGGATGCACCGCATCAACAGCAAAGGTCAGGATGCCTTTGCCGCTGGCTATCATCATAAATACAGCGAATCAGTATCCTATCGTTTTGTGAGCAAGGGCAACAGTTATCTGCTCATGAACCATCTGTATTATTATGTCCCAAAGAATCCGAATGCCAGAATAACAATCAAGGCTTCAGACCCTTATGGTCATACATTTACCGCAGAGAGTACCGAAGCGGTCAGTGAGCCTTTCTTCAATTACGCTCACTACTATGAGCAGGAGAATCAGGAATACAAGAAGGCAAGAAACTCTCTCTTGCGAGATTCTACCATAAATAGGCAGAAAGATTCGACACAAAGCAATCGACATACAAAGCAATAAGCATAAAATAACATAAAGCATAAGACAATGGCAAAGAACAATACCCCAAAAGCTGTCAAGACTGAAAAGAATGCCAAGAATACAGCAACGAGTACAAAGAAAACCACAAAGAAAAAGAAAAAAGTCAAGGTTTCTCATATCGTTAAACCAGCAGAAATGACTTTGGAAGAATGGCAAATCAAACTTCGCAAACAAGTGACAGAAACAGAACACTTCAATATCAGTTGTGTAGATGATGAACTTTGCCCTGGCGAATATATCGTTCGCAATCCAGAGAAAAATAACGAGTACAAGATAGTGTATCGTGGAGCCAACAGCGAATGGAATTATTGTTCTTGTATGGATTTCAAAACTTCAAAACTTGGCACATGTAAGCATCTCGAAGCCGTGAAGAAATGGTTTAGTGGAAAACGAGGCTTACATGTACATCGTGAGCTTCCTCCTTACACCTCTGTCTATCTATCTTACAGAGACGAACGATGCGTGAAGATTCGCATCGGAAGCGAAAACAAGGAAGCATACGAAAAACTTGCCAAAGATTATTTCGACGAAAAACATGTTCTAAAGAAAGCTGCCTATGCCCATATCGGATCTTTCTTAAAGCAAGCCCGTCAAATTAGCGATACATTCAGATGCTATAAAGATGCCATTGACTTTATCATCGACAAACGAGAGAAATCTACAAGAGAGAAGATTGTCAAGACGTACGATGATAAGAAACTCGATAATCTTCTGAAAGTTAAACTCTATCCTTACCAAAAGGAGGGTATCCGCTTTGCAGCCAAGGCAGGAAAAGCTATCATTGCCGACGAAATGGGTCTCGGCAAGACAATCCAAGCCATTGGAACAGCCGAACTTCTAAGAAAAGAAGGACTCATCGGCTCTGTACTCATCCTCTGCCCTACCTCCTTGAAATACCAGTGGCGCAGTGAAATCAAAAAGTTCACTGATGCCGAGGTCTTTGTTATAGAGGGAAATCATCTCAAGAGAAAGGATGCCTACAATCGTCCAGAACCTTACAAGATTATCTCCTATAATAGTGCCGCCAACGACATTAAGATACTCGGCAGTCTGCAAACCGACATGCTCATCATGGATGAGGTGCAACGCCTCAAAAATTGGAATACCCAAATTTCCCGTGCAGCAAGAAAGATAGAATCCGATTACTCCGTGATTCTATCGGGTACACCTTTAGAGAATAAACTTGACGAACTATACTCCATCGTGGAATTTGTCGATAATTTCCGTCTTGCCCCATACTATATTTTCAAGGAAAACCATATCATCACCGACGAAACTGGCAAAGTATTGGGATACAAAAACTTGAACAAGATAGGCGAGAAACTCAACGACATTCTCATCCGCCGTCGCAAGAAAGACGTGAAACTCCAGATGCCCAAGCGAATGGACAAAAATCTCTTCGTACCTATGACAAAGGAGCAGATGGGAATGCATGCAGAATGGCAATTCCAAGTAAGCTTCCTTGTGAAAAGATGGCGCGCCCACCATTTTCTTTCAGACAAAGACAGAAAGCGTTTACTCCTGTTGTTATCACAGATGCGCATGGTATGCGATAGCAGTTATATCCTCGACCAAAAAACGAGATTCGATACCAAGGTGGATGAATGTATCAATATTATCAGCGACATCATCAGCGAAGAAGGTGAAAAAGTTGTGGTATTCAGCCAATGGGAACGCATGACTCGCCTCATAGCCAAAGAACTGGAGAAGAAAGAGATAGGTTATGAATACTTACATGGCGGTGTCCCATCCGAAAAGCGTAAGAACTTAGTGGACAACTTCATGAATGAACCGTCAAGCCGAGTTTTTCTTTCTACAGATGCTGGCAGCACAGGCTTGAATCTGCAGGCAGCCGCTACCATTATCAACATAGACCTGCCTTGGAACCCTGCCGTTCTCGAACAGCGCATAGGGCGCATCTATCGCCTTGGTCAACAGAATAATATTCAAGTTATCAATCTCGTGACTCCCCACTCTATTGAAGAAGAAATGCTTGGTAAATTACGTTTCAAAACCTCTATGTTTGAGGGTGTACTCGATGATGGCGAGGACTCTATATTCATCAGCGACGATAAATTCACCAAGATGATGGAAGCCGTAAGCGGCATCATGGAGGAAGTAAAAACAGAAAACAAGGAAGACTGGACTAATCAAGATATAACCGAAGAAGGCGAAGAGAAGAACAACAAGGCAAATACTCCAGAAGTAAAAGCGGAACCAGATAAATCCAAAGACATATCTTCCATTGCTCCACATTCCGCCACTACAGTTACTCATCGCCCAGCTGAGCCAAAAGACTTAGTTGCCCAAGGAGTATCCTTCCTCTCTGGTTTGGCAGAGACTTTGAAATCACCAGAGGCAACTGCACAACTGGTAGATTCTATAATAGAAAAAGACGAACAGACAGGCGAGACTTCTATAAAGATTCCTGTGGAGAGCAAGGAAACAGTTTCTAACCTCTTGAATCTCATCGGAAAACTGTTTGCGAAATAACTGCAAAGAATCCAAGACAGATAAAAATATCCAAGAATTTAATGATGAACTGTATAACAAGCTGAACTAAACGGAGAGTTTTTTTAAAAAGAGTAAGACATTATATTAAACAAAATAATATGAAGGAAGAAGAAATTAAAGAATTGTTTGAACAATTCGAAGCTATCGCCAACGAATATAAAGGCATAGAGTGTTGGAGTGCAAGAGAACTTGCACAAGTATTGGGTTATAGCCAATGGCGCAACTTTGAAGGTATTATAGAAAAGGCAAAAGCATCATGTACCAATGCAGGGCAAGAGGTATCATACCATTTTGCTGATGTCAGCAAAATGGTCACCCTTGGTTCTGGATCTCAGCGTGAAGTCAAAGACTACATGCTGACTCGTTATGCTTGCTACCTTATTGCACAAAATGGTGACCCACGCAAGCCACAAATCTCTTTTGCCCAAAACTACTTTGCCGTACAAACTCGCCGAGCAGAATTGGTGCAAAAGCGTTTGCAGGAATACGAACGTGTACAAGCACGTGCAAAACTTGCTGAAACAGAAAAGCGTCTCTCTGGTGTATTATATGAAAGAGGTGTGGACAGCAAAGGCTTTGCCATCATTCGCTCCTTGGGCGACAAGGCGTTGTTTAATCTCGACACGGCTCTTCTCAAACGAAAATTGGGTGCTCCCAACAGCAGGCCTCTCGCCGATTCCCTCCCTACACTCAATATCAAAGCCAAAGATTTTGCTGCAGAAATGACTTCTGTAAACGTTCAGCAAAAGGATTTACATGGTCAGCAAACTATCAGTCAAGAACATGTCGATAATAATAAGGCTGTTCGCAATATGATGCTCCAACGTGGTATCGTACCTGAAGAACTCCCAGCAGGAGAAGATGTCAAGAAAGTAGAACGAAGATTGAAATCTGACGAAAAGACACTGACAAAGAAAAATTGCAAAAAGAAATAAACAATGCTTATGGCAAAGTTCCTCATACTCATGGGCAAGTTGAAGTAATCTGCTTGTTCAAAACTTACAGAAGTAGGAAAGCGGCGCCGCCTGTAAATCCGCAGGAAAGCGCCGCCCATTGTAAACCTATTCTCGTACAAATATGACTTCTTGAAAATAAAACTACTTTGCCTTGATGACGAAGCGGAATTCGCGGTCGCCATAATGCATACGGTATTTCTCCATAGGCTTAGTCATCCAGCTGTCGATGCAACCTAAGCCGTACTGGCGTTGCTGGATATGTACCTGTGTCAAGCCCTTGTCAACCAAATCACCGCTATGCTGTCCCCAAGCATGCTCTTTTTCATCGCCAGAATCCAAATCCTCAATAGAATAAGGAATGGCACTGCACTCCATCGGAGCATACCCCTCGAAAGTAATACCCTTGCCTGATGCTGGATTGAAGATGGAGAAATAACGGATATCTGTATGGTTGCCACTCTCCTGAGGACGAATATAAGGATAATACTCATCCTTTACATCCGACTCATATTTGCCAATAAAGGTAGAAGAATGACGGTCGATATAATTCTCCTCCGGGCCACGGCCATAATACTCCAACTTAGAGAATGATGCAGGCAAATCCAATACCATACCATATCGGAACAAGTCAGCTATCTTAGCCGTTTTATCCGTGGTCATCTTCTCGGTAACAGAAACCTCACCTACCGCATTGATGCGATAACGAAGTACCAACTCAGCCTTCACCTCAGGCATTTCAAAGGTAGCCGTCAAAACAACACTATCCTTCATCTCACTCTTGTCGAATGACTTCAAATTCATTACAGGATTTTTCCAAACCTTCAACTCCTTCTGCAAAGAAGCACCATAATCATTATCAGTAGGAGCACGCCAGAATTCAGGCTTCATGCTCTCGCGGAATTTCAAGATAGGCTCACCGTCCACGTCAAGATAGTCTATCAAACCCGTCTTTTTGCCTATAGTAACCGACATTCTCTTGGCAGAAACCTTCACATAGCTATTGGTTTCCTCTACCTCTATATTGCTGGTACTCTGGAGTTTCCCTTTCTTACCAGAAATCTTAGTAGAAGTCGCCGCAATAGGAGTATCTACCTTATCAAACTGATATTCATTGATGACAAACTGCTGGCGAGCCATTACCTGTCCTTTCTCTACCAATGGTTCTGTACCATCGCTGGCAAAGGCAAAATTGACTGTAATTTCCTCCTTACCATGTTCAGACTCTGCTTCAGCAATAGCATACTTCAAAGCATCACTCTTCACCATTTTAGTAGTCTGAGGAGCAATACCCTTAGTCTCAGGAATCTCAACAGTAGATAACTTCACGCCATTGGCATAGATAGTTGCAGTAAGGTGCAGGTCGTCAATATTCTTGAAGAAATTCTCATTATAGATATTGAAAGCACCATTCACGGCATCCAGATCCTTGATCCATACATTCTGATGCCAATACTGGATTTCGTAGGCATGCGGATTCAAACGGCGGTCTGGAGCAATAATACCATTGCAATTGAAGTTGTAGTCACTGGCAGGATAACGCCCATAGTCGCCACCATAGGTAAAGATTTCCTTGCCTGTAATCGGACTCTTGTCACGCAGACCCTGATCTACAAAGTCCCAGATGTATCCACCCTGATACTTAGGATATTTGCGAATCAGATCCCAGTACTCCTTGAAACCGCCCTCTGAGTTACCCATCGCATGAGCATACTCACATTGGATATAAGGTTTTACGCCATCACTCTTGCAATATTTCTCACTCTCCTCGTAGTCGATGTACATCGGACAATGAATATCTGTCTTACTGTCATATCCACCACGCTCATACTGCACAGGACGAGTCTGATCATAGGCTTTCACCCAGTCATAGGTCTTCTCGAAGTTGATGCCATAGCCACACTCATTACCCAAACTCCATACGATGATGGAAGGATGGTTGATGAAAGTCTTCACATTACCCTCGTTACGCTCGATATGAGTCTGGAGGTATTCAGGGAACTTGGCGAGAGATTTTTCATCATATCCCATACCATGAGATTCAAGGTTTGCCTCAGCAGTCACATAGATTCCATATTCATCACAGAGGTCATACCAGCGAGGATCATCAGGATAATGACAGGTACGAACAGCGTTGATATTCAACTGCTTCATAATCTTAATATCCTGAATCATGCGCTCCACGCTGACCACATAGCCACCATCAGGATCTATTTCATGACGGTTAGCACCCTTGATCAGGACAGGCTTGCCATTGACCAGGAGCTGTGCATTCTTGATTTCCACATTGCGGAAACCTATCTTTTGAGGAATAACCTCCGATACACCCAGCTTATTTTTCAAAGTAATGAATGCCTTATATAAATAAGGTGTTTCTGCAGTCCATGCCTTCACCCCTGGCACCTTAATAGTACCCTGTACACCAGAAGCCTCAGCAATCTTCTTGCCATCCTTATCACACAAGGTAAGAGTAACATCAGTCTTACCACCCTTCAGGGCTATCTGATAGTTCAGGACACCATCCCGGTATTGATTTTCCAAACCTGCATCCAGACGGATATCAGCTGCATGAACTTTCGGACGGGCATAGAGATATACCTCACGGGCAATTCCTGTAAAACGCCAGAAGTCCTGATCCTCAAAATAAGAACCATCACACCAGCGCATCACCTGCATAGCAATGAGGTTTTTGCCTGGTTTCAGATATTTGGAGATATTAAACTCTGCAGCCACCTTGCTGTCTTCGCTATATCCCACATACTTGCCATTCACCCAGAGAGTCAAATTGCTGGTAGCAGAACCTACATGGAAATATACATCCTTGCCCTTCCAGTCCTTAGGCAGGGCAAAGGTGCGGCGATAGGAACCCGTATAGTTGTTGAGTTCGCTGATATAAGGAGGATTTGGGTCAAACTGGGTAGCCCAGGCATAACCGATATTCTTATAAGTAGCATCGCCATAGCCATTCAGTTCAAACAAGCCCGGTACAGGAAAATCCTTCCATTGAGAATCATCAAAGTTGGCAGCGAAGAAATTGACAGGACGCTTGTTGTAGTCCTTGACGAAATTAAATTTCCAAGTGCCTTCCATCGAAAGGTAATTGGCTGAATTTTTCTTCTCGAAAGCCTGAGCCTTATCCTGATTCTCGAAAGCAAAGAACGCAGCACGGCGAGGAGCACGATTCTGCTGATTGACATCTACATTATGCCATCTGCTGGCATCTTGCGCCCTTACTTCGCCATGCCCATTAAGAACCATGGCACCCAGTAGGGCAAGAAACATGAAATTTCTTTTGTTCATATTCATGAATATTTATCATTTAAAAACAGGTTTTACCTTATTATATATTTAATGGAACAGTTGACTATCTTCAACATCCGCAAATTCCTTGGAATTATCCTTGCGCATCTGCAGGTTGAGTCCGTTCCACCAAGAAGGCCAGCCACCAGTAATATTGGCTATGAAGACATACTTGATAGGATGTAACCCCTTAGCCAAAGCTACGCAGTTGTCACGATGGGAAATACTCTTCACTTCGCTGGAGTTGTCGATAAGCAACTTACTGTCAATCCAAACCTGGTCGGCACGGGAAGAAACGTAATATACACCATCCTCTGGCACCATCACATATCCTTCAGCAATAGCAGCATAACCATTCTCTCCACGCAGAGTGCGAGCATCGTCAGCCTGCTTCAATTTCATTTCGCCAAAGTTGCGGATAACAGAATTTTCCCAGACGCCATCCGTCCATTCTAAGTCATTCACATGATGATAATACCCCTTGATACGCTTCATCTCCAAACCCGGCTTTACATCTTTCACCTCAACAGAAGGAGCATAATTCTGTTTCTCCACCTGGATGGTTCTGATGCGACTCATCTTACCAGAAGGCAAAACCGTAGCAATATTGATGATACAATCATGGTTTACAAGGATAGGAGCAGTATAGATCAGAGACTCTGGAGTAGGCATCGTGCCATCCAGTGTATAGACCATCTTCATCGGACGGGAAGTGGTAAAGGTTACGGTAGTATCCTTGGTAATCACCACTTTATCGCAGGATCCGTATGGCTGCTCTGGCAGAGGAAGATGATATTTGATACAACGTTCATCAAGTCTTACGAGGTTAGCATCCACTCGTTTGCAGAAATCCGTAAAGTTCTTACGACTCAATGGCGACCATGCCACCTCAGATAGTGCCAGGGCACGAGGATACATCATATACTCCATCTTGGCATTGGAATACATATATTCAGACCAGTTGTTGCATTGCACACCCAAAATATGCTTATCAAGTCCAGCCTTGCGGATTACATCAGGAACAGGGTCGAAACTATAGGTTTTGGCCAGATAGACAGGACTGCTTGGAATCGTGATTGGTTCTATCTTACTGTCGCCCTGATAATGGTCAAGGTAAAGCCCACCAGAACCAGGAGTCATGATAACATCATGCCCTTGCTTAGCAGCTTCAATACCTCCATCAATACCTCGCCAAGACATGACGGTAGCATTCTCACTCAATCCACCTTCCAGAATTTCATCCCATCCGATGATTTTCTTACCATACTTCTCCAGCATCTTTTCTACACGTTTGATCACATAGCTCTGCAGTCTTTCCTCTGCAGAGTGCTTGCCATCGCCCTGAAGATGCTCGTCAACAATACGCTTCTGACAAGTAGGGCAGGTTTTCCAACTGTTTTTCGGGCACTCGTCGCCGCCTATATGGAAATATTTACCAGGGAAGAGCGGCACCATCTCCTTGAAGATATCATCCAGGAAATGGAACATCAATTCCTTGCCGGGACACATCACGATGTCCTCAATACCCCAAACCATTCTTGGAGTCCATTGCTCTCCCTTGCAGGACAATTCCGGATAAGCAGCAATAGCTGCCATCATATGTCCAGGAAGATCCACCTCAGGAATCACCGTCATATAGCGCTTGGTAGCATAATCCACGATATCCTTAATCTCCTCCTGTGTATAAAAACCTCCATAGATAGAGCCATCGCCTTCCTTGCGATAACCGCCGATAGAAGTCAGTTTAGGATATTTCTTGATTTCAATACGCCAGCCCTGATCTTCCGTCAGATGGAAATGCATCGTATTGACCTTGAGAGAAGCCATCAGGTCAATCTGCTTCTTCACATTCTGTACAGTAATGAAATGACGGCATGGATCGAGATGGAAACCACGATAACCGAAACGAGGATAGTCTTCGATATCACAACATTGTGCCACCCATTTGACTCCCTTTACCAGAGAAGCACTTTCCACTTCCGCTGGCAACAACTGCAGGAAGGTCTGCATACCATAGAAGGCACCCTTACCTGTCTTAGCTTTGATAACCACTCCCTTGGCAGTAACCTGAAGGCGATAGCCCTCCTCATTCATTTTCATCGAAGGGTTGATAATGATAGAGATATTTCCCTTCTTGTTGCCCACATTGACCTCATATCCAGTAGAAGTCTTGAGCTTGCCTGCCAGATAACCAGCTATCGCTTTACCTTCCTCTGTATTGTAGGAAATACCAAGGCTGGAAGGCAAAATAAATTCTCCACGCTGTTGGGTGAGTTTGACTGGTGTTGGAATCACATTGATTTCTACAGCCAAAGAACACACAGGATTCATCCCCAAGGAAAACATGAGGGCGAATGCTGGAAATAGTTTCTTAATCTGATTCATATCGTATTCAGTTGTTAGTTTGATCTAGTTATTCAAATATGAGGTTTTAATCTTTCTAATATCTTTTATTAGTTGCCAATATTTTAATAAAATATTTTATTTTGCAAAGATATATGTTTTTTGTGTTATTTCAAAGGTTTTATGGTTAATAAATCTAAAACGCCAATACTTTTCGTATCTTGTCATCTTTATGCAGATAAGTGTATATTTGCCATATTATCAAATATTTACGTGTAAAGGAACAAAATAACTCACGGAAAGAGTGAGACTATTTTCTATCATAAGAATTTTAATAAAAAGGACTTTAAGATAGAAACTCTAAAGTTTACTTATATATATAAATAAGGTGTAGGGGCTAAAAAACAGCCTCAAAATAATAAAAAAGCAAAGAAATGAACATATTTAATGTTTATTAACTACAAAAATGTTGCACGTATTAATAAAAGCTTTATCTTTGCAAATAAAAAATATTACTTATGAAACAAGAGATAATAAAATATATTAAGAACATAGGTAAAAAAGCTACTATACCTAAGAAAATCTTGGAGCATTTTATATCTCACGGACATTCCACTATCCCGGAAATATCTAAGAGTATAGGAGTAAGTCTCCCAACCACGACAAGCGCCTTGAATGAGATGATGACAGTGGGAATAGTCAAAGAATTCGGAAAGAAGGAAACTGCCATGGGGCGCATCCCAATGCTTTACGGTTTGAAGCCTAAGGCTGGTTACTTTATAGGTGCCAATCCGGAAATGGACAGTCTGGCACTTTCTGCAAGTGATTTCTGCGGCAACCAGATAGTGGAAAAGACAAAAATTCCCTACTGTTACGAAAACACTCCAGAGAATCTGGAAAAACTCGGAAGCATCATCAATGATTTCATAGACAGTCTTCCTATCAAGAAAGAGGAAATACTAAATGTCTGTGTCAATGTAGCAGAACGCGTTAATCCTTTTGAAGGAACGGCATACAATATGTTTACATTTACCGAAAAACCTTTGGCAACGGAAATATCAGAAATGATTAATTTACCGGTTTGCATCGAAAACGACACCAGAAGCATGACCTATGCAGAATACATCAAAGGCTGCAGTAAAGGAATGAAAGACATTATCTTTGTGAATGTGTGCTGGGGTCTCGGAATCGGAATCATCATAGACGGTAAACTCTATTATGGAAAGTCTGGATATTCCGGTGAATTTGGACATACACCTGGCTACAACAACAACATCATCTGCCACTGTGGAAAAATCGGTTGTATAGAAACTGAAACTTCTGGCAGAGCTCTGAAAAGAAAATTGACCGAAGCACTTCTGGAAGGAAAACAATCCATACTTTCAGACAAGGTGGTAAACAGAAAAGAAGAGTTAAACTTACAAGATATTCTGGACGCCATCGCAAAAGAAGATGTGCTCAGCTTAGTTATCCTGCAACATGTTGCAGATGAACTGGGAAAACAACTGGCAGGAATCATCAACGTCTTCAACCCGGAAATGCTGGTCATCGGAGGCGAAATGTCGGCTACAGGAGATTATCTGACATTGCCTATCAGAATGGGCATCAAGAGATTCTCTCTCAACGTCATGAACGAGGATTCTAAGATTGTAACCTCCGAACTGAAAGGTCAAGCGGGCGTAGTGGGAGCCTGTCTCATGGCAAGATACAGATTACTCTATGCTTAGCAAATACCTCTCTCTGACTGACAACTATATATACATGACTAACAAAAATCAACAAAAACCTGATTAAATATAAATCTATCTCTCTATATATAACAAGGTATGAGAAGATACATTGTGTACGAGAAAAAATAACTTAAACCGAAACAACATGAGAAAATGCTTTCTGATTGCCATGATGTTGGGAATCTCAACACTGGCAATTTCGGCACAAAAGACATCCAAGTCACTGGAGCCTGTGCAACCAACTCCTACTACCAAACAGGTAGAATGGCAGAAAATGGAAACATACGCTTTCATCCACTTTGGATTGAACACTTTCAATGACAAAGAATGGGGATACGGAAACTCGGATGTAAAAACCTTCAATCCCAAGAAATTGGACTGCGAGCAATGGGCAAGAACACTTGCTGCTGCAGGTATGAAAGGGGTCATCATCACTGCAAAGCACCATGATGGCTTCTGCCTTTGGCCAACCCATACGACAGATTACTGCATCCGAAACACTCCTTATAAGAATGGTGAAGGTGATGTCGTGGGAGAACTTTCCAAAGCTTGCCAAAAATATGGATTGAAGTTCGGCATATACCTCTCACCTTGGGACAGAAATCAGGCCAGTTACGGCTCACCATATTACCTGAAACTCTACCAGCGCCAACTCAAGGAACTGCTGAGCAACTATGGTGAACTCTTCGAAATATGGTTTGATGGAGCCAACGGAGGAGATGGATGGTACGGAGGAGCAGAGGAAAAACGAACCATCGACAGAAAGCACTACTACGACTTCCCTAAAATCTTCCAGATGGTAGATAGTCTCCAGCCAAATGCCACTATTTTCGGTGATGGCGGACCAGGGTGCAGATGGGTAGGAAACGAAAACGGATTTGCAGGCGAAACCTGCTGGTCTATGATTCCTTCCAATACCGTATATCCAGGCTATAAAAACTACAAGCAACTGCAATTCGGCTGGGAAAATGGTGATCAATGGACCCCCGCAGAATGTGATGTATCCATCCGACCAGGATGGTTCTATCACGAAACTGAGGACAGTAAGGTCAAAACCGTTGACCAGTTATGCGATCTTTATTATAGAAGTGTAGGGCACAATGCCACATTCTTGCTTAATTTTCCGGTAAATAAAGATGGGCTCATTCATCCTATTGACTCAGCCAATGCAGTCAACTTCCACAAGAAGATACAGCAAGAATTGTCCAACAATGTCTTGAAAGGCATCACTCCTAAAACGGATAGCCAACAAGGCAAAAACATTGGCAAAAACATGACCGATGGGAAATACGACACCTTCTGGGCATCGAAAACGATCAAAGGAGCAAGCATCGAATTCCGTCTGGGCAAGACACAAGAAATCTCTCGCCTTATGCTTCAGGAATACATCCCATTGGGACAACGGGTAAAAGCCTTCACTGTCTATTATCTCCAAGACAAGAACTGGGTGAAACTCAACCAGAAGGAAGAGACAACGACAATCGGCTACAAGCGCATTCTCAGATTTGACAAGATCAAAACCAATGGTCTTCGCATCGTATTCGATGATGCCCGAGGTTGCCCTTGCATCAATAATATTGCTGCCTACTAAACAGATAGAAATATCTGTCAGGCAGATATAAAGCAAAAATAAAAAAGAACAAAATTATTATCTAAATAACTAACGTAAACAATTACACCTATGAACAAAAAAGTGAATTTTTATTTCGCGGCTCTTTTAGGTACTATGTCACCTCTTTGCGCCGTTCCAGCGTTAGCAAGCCAAAGCTTGATTGCAACTGCTACGCAACAGCAAAATTCCTGTACTGGTAATGTCATCGACCCTGCTGGCGAACCTCTTATTGGCGCTACCATTAGAGTTGATGGACAGGTAGGCGGTACTGTTACCGATATCGATGGTAACTTTACGCTCTCTAACTTAAAGAAAGGTGCCAAACTGACCATTACATCTATTGGCTACAAGGCGCAGACTGTAACATGGAATGGTGCTCCATTGAAAATCACCATGCAAGACGATGCCAACATGCTCGAAGAGACTGTAGTCATCGGTTATGGTACAGTAAAGAAGGCTGACTTAGCAGGTTCTGTTGCAGTATTAGACGGCAAGAGTTTCAAGGATCAGCCTGTTGCACGTGTTGAGGATGCACTCAACGGACGTATGTCTGGTGTGCAGGTAATGTCAAGTGGTATTCCTGGTGGAGCCATGAAGATTCGTGTTCGTGGTACCAGCTCAGTAAACAAGAGCAACGACCCTCTCTACGTAGTAGACGGTATCGTTCGCGAAACTGGTCTTGAGGGTATCAGCCCTGAAGATATCCAGAGCATTCAGGTATTGAAGGATGCTTCTTCTACCGCTATCTATGGTGCCCGTGGTGCCAATGGTGTTGTGATGGTACAGACCAAGAGCGGTAAGGCTGGTGCTACACAGGTAACATTCGATGCTTCCGTAGGTTTCTCAAGCGCTTATCACATTCCAGAGGTCATGGGAACCAAGGAGTATGCACAGGCTTTGATTGATTACAAGGGTGTATCTCAGGGTGCTATGCAGGATTATCTTGACGGCACTAAGCCAGGTATCGACTGGATGGACGAACTGCTCCGTACAGGTATCACTCAGAACTATAAGGTAGCAGTTTCTCAGGGTAATGATAAAACTCAGACTTACTTCTCTGCCAACTATATGGACCAGAAGGGTGTTATCACAGATACCAGCTCTAAGCGATACGCTATCAAGGCTAACATGCACAACAAGATATTCGACTGGTTGGAAATGACCACCGATATCAATCTGGCTCAGACCGACAACTCAGGTGCTGATTTTCTTCAGAACCAATCTAACCCTATTTGGGTAGGTTTGAACTACTCTCCTACCATGGAGATGATGGATGCAAATGGCAGTTATATTAAAGATACCAACAACAATATCCAGAACAACCCTTATGGTATTCTCCATGGTGGTGAATACGACCGTAAGCGCACGATGGTAACTGGTCACGTTGACTTGAAGTTCAACCTTCTCAAGGGCTTGACATTCACCACAACCAATGGTATCGACTATAATGATTACAAGTGGTACAATTTCACATCAAGCAAGGTGAATACCTCTGGTAACTCAATGGGCAACAACGATGCAACAGTTACCGCTTTGCAGTCAACCAACAACTTGACCTATAACAACAAGTGGGGTGAGCACTCTTTGACCGCAACAGGTGTATGGGAAGTTACCTCTAATGAGGTTCGCCGTATGGGTATGACTGGTACAGGTATTATCCACGAACAGGTGGGCTACTGGAACGTAGCAGATGCTACATCTAAGACTCCTACCAACGGCTATAGCAAGTGGACCATGCTCTCTGGTGTAGCTCGCGTAATGTACAACTATGCCGACCGCTACATGTTGACAGGTACTCTCCGTGCCGATGGTTCCAGCCGTTTCACCAACAAGAAGTGGGGTTACTTCCCATCAATTGCAGGTGCTTGGACGGTTTCTAATGAAAAGTTCTGGGAGCCTATTAAGAATGCTGTAGAATACATGAAGATCCGCGCCAGCTATGGTGTCATCGGTAATCAGGACATCACTCCTTATTCTACCCTTGGATTGTTGAAAACTACAGATTTCTCATACGGTACAAACCAATCTTACACAGGTTACTGGGCAAATGGTCTTGCTACACCAGACTTGACATGGGAGAAGGTACACCAGTTCGACCTCGGTGTTGACTTCGGTTTCTTCGGCAACCGTCTGAACGTTAGCTTCGACTACTTCAACAAGACAACCAAGGATGCTCTCTTAGAGACATCATCTCCAGGTTACATAGGCGGTACCACATATTGGGTAAACGCAGGTGAAGTAAACAACAAGGGTATTGAGGCAACCATCAATGGTCAGATTATTCAGACTAAGGATTGGACATGGTCAACAACTCTGAATGTCAGCTACCTGAAGAATAAGGTAACCAAGATGACAGCTTCAGATCCTATTATTTACGGTCAGACTCCTTCTCCTGGTACTGTTGACCCATGTACTATCATTAAGGAAGGTGAGGCTATCGGTACATTCTACGGCTTCAAGTGGGCAGGTGTAGAAAAGAATGACAAGGGAGAGTATGTTGATATGTATTACACTGCAGACGGCAACAAGACAGCTGATCCAGACGCTTCTAAGGACCGCTTCATATTAGGTCATTCAAATCCAGACGTTACATTAGGCTGAAACAACACCATAACCTATAAGAACTGGGACTTCAACGTATTCTGCAATGCAGCCTTCGGTGCTAAGCGTCTGAACATGGTACGTTTCGCAATGAACTCAATGGTTGGTGCATCTATGTTCGTAACTGATAAGGATTACTTCGGCAATATTGGTATCACCATGCCAACTCCAGGTGCAGAGAACAAGACCTATGGTAACTCAGACAAGTGGCTCGAGAATGCAGACTACTTCCGCTGCGAGAATATCAGTGTTGCTTACACATTCCCACGTAGCGTAACCAAGTTGGCAGACATTCGTCTCTCACTCTCAGCTCAGAACCTCTTCACCATCACAGGCTATAAGGGTATTGACCCAGCAGGTGCTTCATTCGGCGAAAAGAATATAGACCGTGATAATGGTTTGGATATGGGTGCTTATCCTAATCCTCGTACCATCACAATGGGTGTTCGTGTAACCTTCTAATTTCAACAATCTAAAAACTGTAATAATTATGAAAACTAAGAAATTATTATATATTGGTTGTCTCATGGCAGCATCCTTGGTTACTTTCTCGTCTTGTGGCGATTTCTTGGATGAGGATCCTAAGGGACAGTTAACCCCAGAGAAGTTCTTCCTTACAGAAGATGACCTTACTGCGAGTGTTAACGCTTTGTACGAAAGAATCAACCAGACACAGAGCTGGACCAACCCTATGTACCCACAGTGGCAGGGTGATGATATCACAGCCAACCATGGTTCAAACAAGCAGGCTTGTGCAGCCCTCGATGCTTTTGCATCTGAGGGTGCCAACAAGGGTGTAACAGATGCATGGAATCTGCATTATTCTGTGATCAAGGCTGCTAACCTGATTGTAAATGGAGCAGGAAATGTGAATGGCTCACAGGAAAAGAAGAACGTAGCCTTTGGTAATGCCCACTATTGGCGTGCATATTCTTACTTCTATCTGGTACGTGTATTCGGTAAAATACCTATCATCACAAATACAGACATTAACCAGTTGGATGCTCAGCCTGCAGAAATTGCAGAAGTTTACGAAATGATCGTTAAGGACTTGAAGGATGCCATCAACGAACTTCCTACCAAGTACGATTATGAGCCAGCTCGCTTGTTTGATGTAGATGTTTGGGTTACCAAACAGGCTGCACAGTCAACATTGGCTGCAGTTTATATGTCTATGGCAGGCTACCCTCTCAATAAGGGCACAGAATACTACAAGCTCGCTGCAGAGCAGGCAAAAGATGTCATTGACAACGGTTTCATCTTGAACCCAGACTGGAAAGATGTTTACTCTATGGGTAACAACTACAACAAGGAGACCTTACTCGGTATCAACAATGATGCCAAGGGTTGGTGGGATCATGACTCACAGCTTTCTTCTTGCTGCCGTTTCGAAAGCCTCGGTGATGGTGGCTGGGGTGACGCCTGGGGTGAGATTGCTTTCTGGAAGAGATATCCAGAAGGACCTCGTAAGAATGCCATCTACGCAAAAAGAATTACATTCCAGGATGGTACTGTAATCACTGCAGATTGTAATTGGTGGGATATCCCTACTGCAGACCTTTGGGTTCCTATTACAATGAAGACTGATGCTAAAGAACTCGAGAAGCAGATTAAGGGTCTGGATGAAAAAATCGAAAAAGAGAAGGATAGTGAAAAGAAGACCGTCAGAAAAGTTAACGGAAAATACGAAAAACTCTTGTTCGAAAAGGGTAAGAAGTGTGTCAAAGAATATCACCCTATGTTCACTATCTTCACTGTAAACTGTGATGAGAAGGGTGGAATGCTCAGACAACCATACGATTGTATGAAACCTAACTATAGTGGTATGGTTAACGACCGCCGTCATAACCTCATCCGCTATTCTGAGGTGCTCCTCTGGTATGCTGAGAGTGCTGCCCGTGCAGGTCTCGACCTGAGCGAAGCTAAATATTACCTGAAACTGGTTCGCCAGCGCGCCGTAAATTCTGCTGATGTAGATAAAGTTACTCTTAGCGATGGTTCTATCGTGAATATCGACAACATGAACGCTGCTCAGCTTGCTGAAGCTTGCTACATCGAGCACGGATGGGAGGTTGCAGGTAACTGGGTATCAATGGTTACACGTCGTGCAGATGAACTCCGTATGAACGAACTCAAGAAGAACTTCGAGTATCGCGTTACCAATGCTCCTGTAGTTATCGCTAAGGAGGGTGACAAGGAATATACCGCTCAGGAAAGCGTTACAGTTACTGGTCCTTGGTCAGAGGATAGAATCTACTGCCCATACCCAACAACCGACGGTGAGAAGAATCCTAACTTGAAACATTAGACTTCATAGGTTATTCATTATATCATATCATTGAAACTTGCAATATAAGTTTAAGATGATGTTTAGTACAAACTTAAAGAGGGCGTGCCGATTTGCGGCATACCCTCTTTTTCACATATTATCTGAATTCATTTCAATATGGAAAAATAAATCATCAACTATTCATTTGATATTATTTTTTTTATTACCTTTGTATCATTCATTATTAACAATCCTATAAACAAATCATGATGAACAACAATCGCAACCCATTCAATCAGTCTCTGCTGGCTATGGCAGCCTTGCAGGTAATGCCTTTGTCTATCTTCGCCCAGAATGCAGGAGAAAGACCAAACATTCTGTATATCATGTGCGACGACCATGCCATACAATGTATCAGTGCATATGGTAGCCCTATCTCCAAACTGGCTCCTACACCTAATATCGACCGTCTTGCAGAAAGAGGAATGAAGTTTAACGAGGCCTTCGTGGAAAATTCTCTTTCTACACCAAGCCGTGCTTGTCTCATGACAGGTCTCTACAGTCATCAGAATGGACAACGTATGCTGGCAGAAGGAGTTGATTCTACCAAAACCTTCTTTTCTGAACTCTTACAAAAAGCAGGTTATGAAACAGCAGTAGTGGGCAAATGGCACATGTCGTGCAGTCCTAAGGGATTTGACTTCTTCCATATCCTCAACGACCAAGGACAATATTATAACCCAACCTTCTCTACTACAGGACATTATGGCGATTATAAACAAGAGATGGGATATGTAACCGACCTCATCACCGACCATGCCATCGAATATCTTGACCAAAGAGACAAGAACAAACCTTTCTGTCTCATGGTTCACCATAAGGCGCCACACCGTATTTGGATGCCAAGCACTAAGTATGTGAGCAAATATGCCAACGTAAACTTCCCTCTCCCAGCAACATTCTGGGACGACTATGAGTCTCGCGGTTCTGCTGCACATACCCAAAAGATGTCTATCGACAAATACATGGAAATGGTACGCGACCTCAAGGTTCCTGAGATGTACGATCCTACAACAGCCGAAGGCAGAGATTCTTACGCCGGCTTACTGAGCGAGATGGGGCGTATGACGCCAGAGCAAAGAGAAGCTATTGATGCCTACTATATGCCACGTAACAGAGAGTTTCTGAGCAAGAATCTTACCGGCAAGGAACTGGTAGAATGGAAATACCAGAACTATATACGCGACAACATGGCGGTGATAGCTTCTGTAGATGAGAGCGTGGGCAGACTTTTAGACTATCTCGACCAGCATCATCTCACCGACAATACAATTATTGTATATACTTCAGACCAAGGTTTCTATATGGGCGAGCACGGATGGTTTGACAAGCGATTCATGTATGAAGAGTCGTTCCGCACACCGCTCATCGTAAGTTATCCTAAGCACATCAAGGAAGGAAGCAACTGCAACCAAATGGTACAGAATATAGACTTTGCCCCTACCTTCCTCGACCTGGCAGGACTGGAGAAACCTAAATACATGCCTGGCACTTCATTGCAACCTCTCTTTGCCGGACAGCCTGTGAAGAAGTGGCGCAACAGCTTGTACTACCATTATTATGACTATCCTAACTACCATCTTGTTCGCAAGCACGATGGTGTACGTACCGAGCGCTACAAGCTGATCCACTTCTATGGAAAGGGTGGTGAAAATGCGGTACAGGAAAATAAGTATCAGAGACAACCAGGAACTACGGAATACAACTGTTTCCAATATCTGAAATCTATCAACTACATCACTCAGGATGCAGAAGTAGATTACTATGAATTGTATGACATCAAGGCAGATCCTACCGAGATGCACAATCTCTACGGTCAGCCAGGAATGCAGAAAGTAGAAAAAGAAATGAAGAAACTGCTCGCCACCTATCGCAAGAATCTGAAGGTGGATGAATAACAGGAGAAGGAATATGAATAAAAACAACAAAACGATATGGTTCACAGGGGTAGGTTTGGCATGCCTGCCTACCCTCCTGTGGGCTAAGCAAAACGCTCAACAGCCTAATATTCTCTTTATCCTCTGCGATGATATGGGATATGGTGATCTGGCATGTTACGGTCAGCCGTTCATCCACACCCCCCACATCGATCAGATGGCTAAAGAGGGTATGCGTTTTACCCAGGCATACGCAGGTTCACCCGTATCAGCACCATCCAGAGCCACAATCATGACCGGTCAGCATACCGGGCATACCCATGTAAGAGGCAACAAGGAATACTGGAGAGGTGTGCCAATGGTAAAATACGGACAAAACGAAGAGTATTCTATCGTAGGACAAGAACCTTACGACCCACAGCACAAAATTTTACCAGAGATGCTAAAGGACAAAGGTTACAGAACGGGCGTTTTCGGCAAGTGGGCAGGCGGATATGAAGGTTCTGCCTCTACTCCCGACAAACGGGGCGTTGATGAATTCTATGGATACATCTGTCAATTTCAGGCGCATCTCTACTACCCTAATTTCCTGAACAGATATAGCAAGGCTTTGGGAGATACAGTAGTAGTAAGAGAAGTGATGGAACAGAACATCCAATATCCGATGTTTGGCAAAGACTACTTCAAGCGTAATCAGTATTCTGCCCGCATCATTCACGACAAGGCACTGGAATGGATCGACAAGCAGGATACCCAGCATCCCTTTGCAGGTTTCCTCACCTATACCCTTCCGCATGCCGAGTTGGCACAACCAGAAGATTCTATCGTAGAGAACTACCAGAAGAAATTCTTCAACGACAAAACCTGGGGAGGATGGGAAGATTCAAGATACAACTCCGTGGTACATACCCATGCCCAGTTTGCAGGAATGATTACCCGATTGGACCAGTATGTAGGCGAAGTTTTTGCAAAACTCAAGGAGAAAGGACTTGACAAGAACACCATCGTCATCTTTACATCCGATAACGGACCTCACGAAGAAGGAGGAGCCGATCCTGAATTCTTCGGACGCGATGGAAAGTTGAAAGGATTGAAACGCCAATGCTACGAAGGAGGTATCCGTATTCCATTCATTGCCTGGTGGCCAGAACATATCAAGGCAGGAACTGTCAACGATACCCAGTTTGCCTTCTATGACCTGATGCCTACCTTCTGCGATTTAGCCGGAATCAGGAATTTTGCCAAACGCTATATCAACAAGAAATTGGCAGGTGACGGATTTGATGGCATTTCCATTGCTCCTACCCTCTTGGGAAAAGATGCACAGCAGAAACATCACGATTACCTCTATTGGGAATTTCATGAGACCGATCAGATAGGTGTAAGGAAAGGAGACTGGAAACTGGTAGTAGAAAAGGGAGAACCACATCTCTACAACTTAGCTACTGACATTCATGAAGATCATGATGTATCAGCTGAGCATCCGGAAATATTAGCCGAACTTTTAGCTGCCATCAAGAAGGAACATAGAGATAGTCCTGATTTCCAAATCACTTTACCAAAATTTTAGGCACACAGTCCTGATGCTGATTACATTTCCCTCATTTAGAAAAGAATGAATATGATGAACGATAATATAGTAACCCCATTTGCCAAACCCCTGTACGTGATGCTGAAACCGGCTGGTGCTCATTGCAACTTAGATTGCAAATACTGTTATTATCTGGAGAAAAACAACCTCTACAACACATCTCAGCGGCATCTCATGACCGACGAGATGCTGGAACAATTTACCCAAGAATACATCGAAGCACAAACCATGAATCAGGTACTCTTCACCTGGCATGGAGGAGAACCGCTGATGCGCTCCATCGACTTCTACAAGAAGGCGCTGGAACTGCAGAAGAAGTACGCCCACGGCAAGCAAATCGATAACGTCATCCAGACCAATGGTACACTCCTTACCGATGAATGGTGTGCGTTTTTCGCTCAAAACCATTTTCTGGTAGGTATCTCCATCGATGGTCCACAGGAATATCATGATCATTACCGACAGACATCTGCCGGAAAACCATCTTGGGAAAAAGTGATGCATGGCATCAGCCTCTTGAAAAAACATAGAGTGGAATGGAATGCGATGGCAGTGGTAAATGCATACAACGCAGAACATCCTTTGGAGTTTTATCATTTCTTCAGAGACAATGGTTGCCAGTACCTGCAGTTTACCCCTATCGTGGAACGACTGACAGAGCATGAAGACGGACGCACTTTAGCAAGTTTAGCCGATGTAAGTCATGAAGATAATTATGAGGATGTAGGGAATGCGAAAAAACAGAAAGAAAATCAGGAAATCACAATTGCCGATTTCTCAGTAACTTCTGAACAATGGGGCAAATTCCTCTGTACCATCTTCGATGATTGGGTTCGCCATGATGTAGGTAAAATCTTTGTGGAAATCTTCGACTGCACACTGGCCAACTGGGTAGGTGTACAACCAGGCATCTGCGCCTATTCCAAGGAGTGTGGTCATGCCGGAGTGATGGAACATAATGGCGATGTATTCTCCTGCGACCACTTCGTATTCCCAGAATATAAACTGGGAAATATCCAGGATAAATCCCTGATAGACATGCTTTATGGAGAAAAGCAACAGGCATTCAGTCGCTTGAAACACACCTCTCTTCCACGCCAATGCAAGGAGTGCGATATGGAATTTGCCTGTCATGGCGAATGCCCTAAAAACCGATTTGAAAATGATAAATATGGAGAGCCTGGCTTGAATTATCTCTGTAAGGGATATTACGAATACTATACCCATGTGGCTCCTTATATGGACTTTATGAAGCGGGAATTGCAGGCACAGCGTCCTCCAGCCAACATCATGAATGTTTTGAAATAAACTTAATATAAGGAAGAAAAATAGCCAGAAACATTTGTTTATCAAAAGATAATTCGTACTTTTGCAAAAGATATTTAAAAAAAGAAGAATATGGACTTAAAAGGAATCTATACTGCAGATGCCAACCGATACACAGACTCGGAGGCACTCTATAAAAGATGTGGCAAGAGCGGAGTTCTCTTACCAAAAATAAGTCTTGGTTTCTGGCATAACTTCGGAGGAGTAGATCCTTACGAGCGCAGCAGGGCCATTACTCATTATGCTTTCGATCATGGCATTACCCACTTCGACCTGGCCAACAACTATGGTCCTCCTTATGGTAGTGCCGAAGAAACGATGGGCAGACTCATGCAAGATGATTTCCGTCCATATCGTGATGAACTTTTCATTGCTACCAAGGCTGGATATGATATGTGGGAAGGTCCTTATGGCAACTGGGGGTCGCGCAAGTATCTGATGGCAAGCCTTGACCAAAGTCTCAAGCGCATGAACCTCGACTATGTAGATCTTTTCTACAGTCATCGCTACGACCCTAACACACCGCTCGAAGAAACACTTCAGGCGATGGTAGATATCGTGAAGCAAGGCAAGGCGCTCTATCTCGGCATCAGCCGATGGCCACTGGAAGCCCTGAAGTTCGCTGACAAATATCTCAAGGAGCGCGACTGTCCACTGCTCATCTTCCAGGACAGACTCAACATGCTCGACCGTGCACCACAGGAGAATGGAACCCTCGACTATTGCCACGAGAATGGCATCGGTTTCATCTCCTTCTCACCTTTAGCACAAGGTCTCCTCACCGACCGCTATCTCAACGGAATCCCATCGGATAGCCGCATGGCAAAGGAACATTTCCTCAAGCACAGTGACTTGACACCGGAGTTGATGGAGCAGCTGAAGCAATGGAATGCCGAAGCAGACGAACGTGGAGAAACACTCGCAGAAATGGCTCTCGCCTGGATTCTCCAGCAGAAAGGCGTTACCAGCGTATTGGTAGGTGCCAGCTCACCAGAGCAACTTGCCAAAAACATAAATGGAATCATGAAATAAAACTTGTGATTCTTAAAAAATAATATTATTTATTTTGTAGTATGCCAAAATAAATGTAATTTTGCACCTTGAATAGAGTTATACCTTATTATATATAAGATTATATGAGGCAGAAAACCTATCAAAACGGAAAATTACAAAGAATAAGAAACAAAATAAATAAGATAACAACAATGGAATACAACTTCAGAGAAATCGAGAAGAAATGGCACCAAAAATGGGTCGAGAACAAGACCTATAAGGTGACAGAGGATGAAAACAAGAAGAAATTCTATGTGCTCAACATGTTCCCTTATCCATCAGGAGCTGGTTTGCACGTAGGTCACCCACTTGGCTATATCGCCAGCGACATCTATGCTCGCTACAAGCGTCTCAATGGCTATAACGTGTTGAACCCTATGGGTTACGATGCTTATGGTTTGCCTGCTGAGCAGTATGCTATCCAGACAGGTCAGCACCCAGAGGTAACTACCGTAGCCAACATCAACCGCTACCGCGAGCAGCTCGACAAGATTGGCTTCTCTTTCGACTGGGACCGCGAGGTTCGCACCTGCGACCCTAAGTATTACCATTGGACTCAGTGGGCTTTCCAGAAGATGTTCAACTCTTTCTTCTGCAACGGCTGTCAGAAAGCTCAGCCTATCGAGAAGCTCATCAAGCGTTTCGAGGAAAAAGGTTCAGAGGGCTTGAACGTGGCTCAGAACGAGCAGATTGACTTCACAGCTGAGGAGTGGAACAGTTACGACGACGTGAAGAAGCAGCAGATTCTGATGAACTACCGCATTGCTTACCTCGGCGAGACGATGGTGAACTGGTGCCCAGGCTTAGGTACTGTACTTGCCAACGACGAGGTAGTAAACGGCGTAAGTGAGCGTGGCGGTTATCCTGTCATCCAAAAGAAGATGCAACAGTGGTGCTTGAGAACATCTGCTTACTCTCAGCGTCTGCTCGACGGTTTGGAGACCATCCAGTGGAGCGACAGTATCAAGGAAACCCAGAAAAACTGGATTGGCCGTTCTGAGGGTACAGAGGTAGTATTCTCTGTAAAGGACAGCGACGTGAAGTTCACCATCTTCACTACCCGTGCCGATACAATGTTTGGTGTTACCTTCATGGTTCTGGCTCCAGAGAGCGAGTATGTACAGCAGGTAACTACTGCCGAGCAGAAGGAAGAGGTGGAGAAATATCTGGACTACGTGAAGAAGCGCACCGAACTTGACCGTATGGCTAACCACAGCGTAACAGGTGTATTCTCAGGAAGCTACGCTATCAACCCATTCACCGGTGAGGCAATTCCAGTATGGATTTCAGAATATGTATTGGCTGGATATGGTACAGGTGCCATCATGGCTGTACCTGCTCACGATAGCCGTGACTATGCCTTTGCCAAGCACTTCAACCTGCCTATCATTCCTCTTATCGAGGGTGCTGATGTTTCAGAGGAGAGCTTCGATGCCAAGGAAGGTATCGTAACCAACTCACCTGTAGCAGGCAAGAGCAGCATGGATGGCTTCTCTCTGAACGGACTCACCGTGAAGGAGGCTATCGCAGCTACCAAGAAGTTTGTTACCGAGAAGGGCATCGGCCGAGTAAAGGTAAACTATCGTCTCCGTGACGCTATCTTCTCTCGTCAGCGCTACTGGGGTGAGCCATTCCCTGTATATTACAAGGACGGAATGCCACAGATGGTTCCAGAGGAGTGCCTGCCACTCGAATTGCCTGAGATTGAGACCTATAAGCCAACAGAGACGGGTGAGCCACCATTGGGTCGCGCTAAGAAGTGGGCTTGGGATGCAGAGAAGAAAGAGGTGGTTGACAAGAGCCTCGTAGATAACAAGACTGTATTCCCACTGGAGCTCAACACCATGCCAGGTTTCGCAGGTTCTTCTGCTTACTACCTGCGCTACATGGATCCTCACAACGACGAGGCACTCGTAAGCAAGGAGGCTGATGAGTACTGGCAGAACGTAGATCTCTACGTAGGTGGTTGCGAGCATGCTACCGGTCACTTGATTTACTCTCGTTTCTGGAACAAGTTCCTCTTCGACCTCGGCGTAAGTTGCAAGGAAGAGCCATTCCAGAAGTTGGTGAACCAGGGTATGATTCAGGGTCGCTCTAACTTCGTTTATCGCATCAACAGCGATGACCACGATAAGGCTCCTGTATTCGTAAGCTTGAATCTGAAGAAAGATTACGACGTAACTCCTATCCACGTAGATGTAAACATCGTAAGCAACGATGTATTGGATATCGAAGCATTCAAGGCTTGGCGCCCTGAGTATCAGAACGCAGAATTCATCCTGGAGGATGGCAAGTACATCTGCGGATGGGCTATTGAGAAGATGTCTAAGAGTATGTTCAACGTGGTAAATCCAGATATGATCGTCGAGAAGTATGGTGCTGATACCCTGCGTCTCTACGAAATGTTCTTAGGTCCTGTAGAGGCAAGCAAGCCTTGGGACACCAACGGTATCGACGGTTGCCACCGCTTCCTGAAGAAGTTCTGGGGTCTGTTCTACGAGAACCGTACTGACAACTTCCTGCCATGCGACGAGGCAGCTAAGCCAGAGAGCCTGAAGAGCGTTCACAAGCTCATCAAGAAGGTAAGCGAGGATATCGAGAAGTTCTCTTACAACACATCTATCTCAGCCTTCATGATTGCCGTGAACGAACTCGGTCAGCAGAAGTGCCACAACAAGGAACTCCTGACAGATCTCGTCATCCTCATCGCTCCATTCGCTCCACACATCGCAGAAGAGTTGTGGGCAGCACTTGGCGAGCAGGGCAGCGTTTGCGATGCAGCATGGCCAAAGTATGATGAGCAGTATCTGAAGGAGAACGATATGCAGCTCACCATTTCCTTCAATGGTAAGGCTCGCTTCCAGATGACATTCCCTGTAGATACTCCTAACGAGGAAATCCAGAAACAGGTATTGGCAGACGAGAAGAGCCAGAAGTACTTGGAAGGATTCAACGTGCTGAAGGTAATCATCGTACCGAAGAAGATTGTCAACGTCGTATTGAAGAAATAATGATATAGATAGGGATTGATAAATTCCTCTATAGAAATAATAAAACACATCGGGAAGAATCACTAGAAAATCTCCCGATATGTTTTAAAGAATGACGTGAGGAAATAAAGAAAGACTCCCTAAGTTTTTCCTAAAACCTCACGTTATTTTTTCATCTTCTCCGTTTTATGCATTTTTATGCAGGAAATATAATATTAAAAAGTTAGAATAATATGCAAATAGCAATCAGTCAAACAATAAAGAATGAGGTCAAAGACTACTTCTACATTACTTTAGGCCTCTTGATTTACACCTTTGGATGGACGATATTCTTGCTTCCATACCAGATAGTAACAGGTGGCGTAACGGGTATTGCTGCTGTCATCTACTATGGCACGGGGATACCTATCTATTTGTCGTATTTTCTCATCAATGCCGCCTTGCTGCTTGCAGCTCTGAAAATATTAGGATTCAAATTCATGGTGAAAACGATCTATGCCATCATCATGCTATCGGTATTCTTAGCTTTGGCGCAAGACTGGATGATTGGTGAAAATGGAAAGATGGTACAGGTACTGGGAGAGGGACAGGATTTCATGTCACTCATCATCGGCTGTCTGTTTACAGGATTATCACTCGCCGTCGTCTTCCTGCATAATGGTAGTACGGGTGGAACGGACATCATCGCTGCCATCGTCAACAAATATCACAACATCTCGCTGGGACGAGTGCTCATCTTTGTGGATCTCCTCATCGTGGGCAGTTCCTTCTTCGTCTTCAATGCCAAACCAGATTTCACTACGATTGATGCAGTAAGAAAGGTAGTATTCGGCCTCTGTACGATGGTAATAGAGAACCTGGTGCTCGACTATGTGATGAATGCCAAGCGAGAGAGTGTACAATTCATGATATTCAGCAAGAAATATCAGGAGATAGCCAATGCCATCGGTATGCAGATGGATCATGGTGTGACGATTCTTGATGGTCACGGCTGGTACACGGGTGATGAGATGAAAGTACTCTGTATCTTGGCTAAAAAGAACGAGAGCGTCACCATCTTCCGTATCGTGAAAATCATCGACCCGAATGCCTTTGTCAGTCAGAGTGCCGTCATCGGTGTATATGGCGAGGGATTCGATGAAATGAAAGTGAAAATCAAAGATAAAGACATTAAGAAGATTAAATAATCAATTTATAGTTCATAGAGGCTAACGCCCTATTTCTGGCAATAATGCCCTATAAACTGTAAACTATCAACTATTAACTAAATAAAGATGAAGATAGTATTTGCAACAAATAATCAGCATAAACTCCAGGAAATCCGTGATATTTTAGGCAGCAACTATGAGGTAGTATCCTTGAAGGAAATAGGATGCGATGTAGATATTCCTGAGACTGGTAACACATTGGAAGAGAATGCTTTACAAAAGGCACAATATATCTACGACCACTACCATATCAGTTGTTTTGCTGATGATACCGGCTTGGAAGTAGAAGCTCTTGATGGTGCCCCTGGTGTACATAGTGCCAGATATGCAGAAGGTACAGATCACGACAGCGAGGCTAATATGGCCAAGTTGTTGAGAGAACTGGCTGGCAAGGAGAATCGTCAGGCCCGTTTCCGCACCGTTATCTGTTATATTGAGAAACAGGATGTATGTCCTTGTGGCTGCACCAGCATCAAGAAAGTACACCAGTTTGAGGGTATTGTAAATGGTCGAATCGCCACCGAGAAGCATGGCACAGAAGGTTTCGGCTACGACCCTATATTCGTGCCAGAAGGCTACGACAAGAGTTTTGCAGAACTGGGCGAAGAAATCAAAAATGGTATCAGCCATAGAGCAAAGGCCGTGGCAAAATTGGCAGAGTATCTGAAAAAATAGAAATGATCAACTCGCTTTCGATATTAATCCCTACATATAATAATGTATGCTTTGAGCTTGTAAAAACCTTGCAGGCTCAAGCTGCGTTATTGTCAGACTTCGAGTACGAGATACTGGTAGCAGATGATGGAAGTACAGATTTATCTACCATAACAGCCAATCGCAAAATCAATGAGATAGAGAACTGTCGCTATATCGAAAGAGAGAAAAACGTAGGCAGATCAGCTATCCGTAATTTTTTAGCAAAAGAAGCCAAATATGAATGGTTACTGTTTATTGATAGCGATTTACATATTGACAATACAGATTTCGTTAAAAAATACTCTTTAGCCGAAGGAAAGATAATTGTTGGAGGATTGAAAATTGGAGGAAATCCACAAACTTTGGTCAACAATCTGAGATACCAATATGAAAAGGCATGTGAAAAAGACCATGATTATCTCCATAGAATAAAGAATAGAGATAAGGAATTCCGTACTACCAACTTTCTCATATCCAAGACCGTCATTCAAGAATGCCCTTTTGATGAAAATTTCAAGTATTACGGATATGAGGATGTCTTGTTAGGCAAAAGTCTCTCTTCAAAAGGTTATCATATCAGCCACATAGACAATCCTATATTGCTGGACGAATATGAAACTAACTATCAGTTTATCAACAAGACAGAAGAAGCTTGCCGAACACTCTTTCAGTTCAGAAACGAACTGAAAGGTTACTCCAAAATACTTGATTATGCAAGAAAAATAAAAAAACTGCACCTTTATTCAATCTGCCAAAAACTATATCCGCTGCTCAGCCTACCAATAAAAGCTAAGCTTACAGGCAATAAACCCAGCATTTTTTGGTTTAATATATATAAACTATTATATTATATACATCTATATTAAAATATATAAACATAGCGATATTTAAATATGAGCAAAAAGATATTGACAATCATCCTATTCCTGATAGTTCAGGTAGTAGTTTTCCATTCGCAGGCAGCCATTGGAGACTGGAAAGCCTATATGGCATATCATGATGTGCAGGAAATAGAACAAGCTGGAAACCTTGTGTTTGTACAGGCTTCCAATGGTCTCTATATCTATAACGAGAATGACCAAAGTATCCAGACATTCAGCAAGGTAGATTATCTCAGCGATTGCAATATTTCTCATATCGCTTACAATAAGAGTACCAAGCGTCTTGTTATTATTTATTCTAATGGAAATATTGACCTCATGAACATCAATAATTATGAGGTTACTAATCTCTCTGATTATTACAATACTTTCATATCCGAAGACAAGACGGTCAATAACATTTATACATACGGCAACTATGCATACCTTAGTACTGGATTTGGCATAGTGAAACTTAATGTTAGCAAAGCTGAAATTAGTGATACATACAATCTTGGTTTTAAAGTTGACTGGTGTGAAATTAATGGCAATAAGATTTATGCTTATAGCCAAACTAATGGTAAATACACAGCTTTACTTTCAGATAACTTATTGGATAAAAATAAGTGGAACAAAGAAGGAGGTTACAGCGCAAAGGTTGAAGAAGATAAGAGCGAACTGAAACAGTTAGTTAGCACGTTGAATCCTGGAGGTCCAAAGTATAATTACTTTGGCTGCATGCGCTTTACTAATAATCAATTATATACATGCGGAGGTGGTTTCTCTTATATGGAATTTTCAAGACCAGGATGCGCACAGGTATTAAAAAATGATACATGGCAAATCTTCGAAGATAATTTAAGTACAAAAACTGGTTATAGATATATAGATACAGATAATTTAGACATCGACCCATTAGACCCAAACCATGTGTTTGTAGGAGGAAGAACTGGTATCTATGAATTTCAAGATGGTAAGTTTGTAAACAACTATACCATAGATAATACTAACAATATATTGCAAGCAGCAAGCACAGTGAAAGATCCTACCCAATATAAGAATTATGTAATAGTAAACGCCTTGAAATATGACAAGGAAGGTAATCTCTGGGGATTTAACAGTATTAGTCCCTCAACTTCACTATTTGCCTATACAAAAGACAAAGAATGGGTATCTCACCATAAATCTGAGTTTATGTATTCTGATAATACTTCTCTTGAAAATGTAAACAATATCATAGAAGACAGCCGTCGTCTTCTATGGTTTGGAAACAATCATTGGGATTTCCCATATCTATATTGTTATCAACCATCTACAGATGCTGCAATATGTTACAAAAAATTCACGAATCAAGATGGAACAGAAATAGCTGTTGGTTACGTAAGAGCTATTGCAGAAGATAATAAAAACAATATTTGGGTTGGTACTTCAGCAGGTCCTTTAATGCTTGAAGCTTCACAGATTACGAAAGATTCACCTGTTTTTACACAGGTAAAAGTACCTCGTAACGATGGAACCAACTATGCAGACTACTTATTAAGTGGGGTGGATATTACATGCATAGCAATCGACAAAGCCAATAGAAAATGGTTTGGAACAAGCGGTAATGGTGTATATCTTATCAGTGATGACAACATACAACAGTTACAGCATTTCACTCGTTCCAATAGCCCCTTATTATCAGACGACATCGAATCCATAGCCATTAATACGGAAAGTGGAGAAGTTTATTTTGGTACAAACCTTGGTCTGTGTTCCTATCAAAGCGATGTCAATTCCATCAATGAAGAGATGAACAAAGATAAAGTTTGGGCATATCCTAATCCTGTTAAACCTGATTATACTGGACTCATAACCATAATAGGATTGACGAATAAAGCAGACATTAAAATCGTCACATCTAATGGAGTACTTGTCAATAAAGGCACAAGCAATGGTGGAATCTACCAATGGGATGGAAGAGACCTAAAAGGCAAGATGGTAACAAGTGGCATCTATATGGTAGAAACAGCAACCAGCGATGGAAGCAAAGGTACGGTTTGCAAAATAGCAATCATAAGATAATCATGCAGAGAAAAGTTTGGATAGATAATTTAAGAGGATTCTGTATGCTCGCTATTTTACTTGATCATACAGAAATATACTATACAGGAGAAAATGTTATTGACTACAATCTATATGTAGCCAATGTACTCATTGTATTCTTCATTTTATCTGGATATCTCATGTATAAGGCTACTTTCAATATAAAGCATAAATTACATTCCATTTTTAGAACTCTTTTTATTCCATACATCATCTTTACCACAGCTATGTATATTCCTAAGAATATCATTCATAGTAACGGAATTGACTTTGTAGAAATGACAAAAAACATACTGATGGGGCAAGCTTCATGGTTTATTGCGGCCTTGATCATAGCAGAATTGATATTTTCAATAGGAATATGGATAAGCAAGAAAAAAAATATACCATTAGCAATAATGGGAGTCCTCGGTTTCGGACTATCTATTTACTTATCCTCTAAAAATCAGACTTATTTTTGGCAATTAGACAATGCCCTACAAGCATTACTCTTCCTTTATATAGGATATTTTTACCATCAATATGAATCTATTATTAATACCATCAACAAGATGCCATATACATTATTATTATTTCTATTATTAATAGGTATAAAAATATATGAATACAACATTCAAATGGATATGTTGATATGGCATATTCATATCACTAATTATCCTATCTTTCTCATTGATAGCATGATCTTTAGTCTAATGGCTATACAATTATTCCAAACTTTACCGCCCATCAAGTGGCTCAGTTGGATAGGAAGGCATTCCATTGTATATTATTTCCTTTGTGGAGGGATACCATTAATAACCAGTAAACTCTTACATTACATAGGATTAAACTATGGCGGGAATTATCTCTATATCTTGCTGGCTTTTTCTTGTGTTTGTGTAATAACTACTCTTATCACTTATTTCATTTATAAATATATACCATCAATTACTGGAAAATATGAATAAAATTATAAAATTAAGTCCATGGGCTTTATTGGCAATTATATCATTTATAGTGATATTTGCTTGTTCATTTTATGCACATACAAATTATCGGGTATTTGCTTACGACCAAGATATATTTTATGTAATTGGCAAAAATTGGGCAGAAGGAAAACTCCCGTATGTAACAGCATGGGACAGTAAAGGACCTTTTATTTTTTTCTTCAATATGTTAGGCTACCTTATAACTAAGAGTGATATTGGAGTAGTTCTTTTGGAATCTATCAATTTCACATTAGTTTCATGGTGCAGCTACTTTTTATTAAGCAAATATTGTTCTAAAAAAACATCATTTATATATACCTTGTTTTTCATCGCAAGCCATATAATCATCAATAGTGGTGGAGACCAGGTAGGAGATAGTAACCTATTACTTTCCGTCATTTCCATATTTCTGGTTTATAACTGGAGCAGAAAATATCAAGACGGTATAATAGAGCATCCATGGAAGTACACTTTTATTTATGGTTTATTCTTTGCATCATGCCTACTTTCTCGCCTAACAAATGCCGTAGCCATTTGCGCAAGTATTCTTGCTATAGTTAGCATATTAGTTTATCATAAAAAATGGAATAACTTAATAAAAAATAGCATAGCCTTTATTGCAGGATGTTGTACTTTTGCACTTCCTTTTATTATTTACTTCAACATACATAACGCATTATCAGACATGTGGTATGCCACATTTCTGTATAATATAGAGTATGCTATGCACTCTCAACCATTTGCAATAACAGAAACACATTTCCCTCTCATATATTTTATCTTCTACAATATATCCATTCTATCAGTTTTATTATCAGCCATTATAGCTATCATCTGTAATACAAGAAAAAAAACAGCTTATATTTGGGGATTTATAGCAATCTGTACTATAGGTTGGATTATCAAGAGCTATGCAAATGCGAATTATACTATTTCATTTTTACCTATTCTGTTTGTAGCTTTCATTGAGTTATCCACACTATATAAAACAGACAAAAAGAAACTGTACCTTGCCGGTATATACATGATAAGTATAGTTATCCTCATAGGAACAAGTAATTATATACGAACAACTATGTACTACGAATCTATTGCCAGAGAAATGAGAAAAGATGCACAATATCAAATAGACATGATAAATAACATTCCTAAAGAAGATTCCTTTATTATCTATAATGGATTGCCTTATGTATTTGCCACCCAAAATATCCGCCCTTATTATCCATATTGGATATGCCAAGATTGGGCTATAGATAACGGAATGTCCTTACGTTCCAAAGTAAGAGATTGTTATGCTAAAGGGGATGTCAAATGGATTATCGCTTATGATTATGAGCACAGCCATATCAAAGACATTTTACTTGACAGATATTCTATTTCGAAAGAAGACAAGAAAAATAAACTTACATTATTCAGATTAAAATGAGTAATCTATACAAACTTTTGAATAGCAATAAGATTCTAAAAACATGGTGTACTATTTATGCCATGTTTTTAGCCATAAATATAGGTATCTCCTTATTCAATAAGGAATATTTACATAGTTCTTGCTTTGCAGATTTGTTTATCAATTATCAAGGAGGTTTTGTACGACGAGGACTACTTGGTGAATTTTTACTATACTGCTATCATAAAAACGTAAATCCATATACAGTAGCCATCAGTTTATCATTTATATCTTATGGAGTTATCACCATATATATGTTGTACCAATTCCATAAGAGACAATATAATATAGGACTTCTCTCTATCACATTTCTATTAGGTGGATTTGGCGCAAATGGTTTTGAGTATTACAGAAGAGACTTCATCATCATAGTCATTTTTTGGGCAGTAATGCTTCTTTGGAAGAAGATAAAGCTATGGAAATGGCTTATTATTGGTAATATTCTTTTTGCCTTGACCATCCTATGTTATGAACCATTTATTTTCTTCGGAATACCTTTTGCTGTATTACTCACTCACTTAAAATCCCAAAACTGGTCAAGATCCATCAGTTCTTGGATTCCATCATACATTACATTTTTTATGACATGTCTCTATTCTGGAGGACAACATGTCTATGATGCTATATGGATGTCAACTAAAGGCTTCTTAGAAGAACCCGGCGTTATGAGCTTTCTGCTGGATAAAAGTACAGATGTCATGCTTTTCCATTTACATATCAACTTTCTAAATGGAGCTTCCTCTACACCTTCTTTTTTAGTCAACATGATTGTAATCAGTTGTATGATTTACTTTTATGTCAATGCTACAGCCATATATAGTCAAGATACAAAAGTTAGACATCAACGCTTATACCTATTACTTCTTTTAGTATTTAGTATGATCTGTCTGACACCTATGTTTACAGTACTTTCCATTGATTATGCACGCACATTTACCTATGCAGCCATCAGTTCATATATCATTTTCTTTACTCTCAAAGAAGAAGAACTTCAATCAATATTCCCTACAAAAGCCTATTATATAAGTAATAAGATATTAAGCACTTGTGATAAATATATCAAACCCACCAAAGGAAAGATACTATTTATCATGATGTTCGTCGGATTATCCCAATGCACAGGTATGGGATTTATAGAGTCAGTAAAATCCGGACAAATCGGAACTATCCTACGAATTATCTACCATCATTTTCTCTAAGCTTGTTTAATCAAGTGTTTTACTTTCATTTTTAAACTCCAAGGAAGCATTTGGGCAAAAAACTGAATCATATCAAATATTCTAAAACTGATACTATTTCTTATACTCTTAAGCAAGGAAGTATTATTATATTGGAACTGCAGGAGAACTTGACAAAGTTCTCCTTTATCTTTCTTGTCATCCACATAAGTTTGTAATTGAACAGGAAGTTCATTTTGCCAGTTTTTTTTTCTGATAATGGCAATAATATGTCCATTATCCATCCTTTTCGTCTCTACTGAGGCAAAGCCATCCAACAACTCAGTCACATTGACATGATGAGCTTTATTCCAAATATAGAGTTTTCCATTTCTTTCATCCACATTATATTGATGGAATCCTTTATATTTCTCCATCTCGGCTTCATTTGGATGATGATTCAGATAAAGAATACCGCCCTCACGCAAAGAAATCAAAGACTCTATGATACCCTTGACAGGAGCTGACGAATGATCCAGCGCATTCTGTATGGTAATCAATGAAGCATCATGATTCTGTATAAACGCTGAAAGATATTCAGACATACCAAACTCTATCTTCGGTAATTGTCTTTTACTTTTCTTTAATATATGATTGAAATGAAAAGCAAGAGGATCAACATAATGTATATCTAATGGAATAAGTTTACCATTTTTCTCTATTTTATCACCAATAGCATAACTCATTCCGCAACCCACATCATACACTTTAGGTTGCTCAAAATTCAAGAGAAAATCATTCGCATCAAAACCTTCTAATTCTATCTTTGAACCATAGTTAGCCCATCCCATCATTCCTCGAAATGTATGAGACCATCTATATACATTATTCCAAAATGCTATTTCGTATGATATTCCATCAAGCCACTTTTCTGAGATGACCATTTGATTACTATTGATTTCCATTCTATCTTGCTTAAAAAGTAATTAGACTGCAAAGATAACTCTTTTTATTTTTTTACTTAAACAAAATTGAAAAAAAATATCTATATATCAATTATTATTTGTATTTTTGCATCTATGAAGTTGAGTATCATCATACCTGTTTATAAAACCCAAGATACTCTGGACAGATGTTTACAGAGTGTTTTACAGCAATCATTCACCGACTATGAGATTATTCTCGTAGATGATGAATCTCCTGATGACTGCCCCAAACTTTGTGATGAATATACACAGAAAGATGAAAAAATACAAGTTTTTCATAAGAAAAATGGTGGTTTGAGTGATGCTCGAAATTTTGGAATAAGACAAGCAAAGGGTGAATATATCACCTTTATTGATAGTGATGATGCCATTGCTCCCAACACGCTTCAACATATCATGGATGAATTGACAGCTTATCCACAGGTAGATATTCTCGAATATCCTATATTGGAAAGGGTTGGAAACAAACATAAGGAGCATCTGCTTACGTTCGCACCTAAAGTATATCAAAATCCTATTGATTATTGGATTGCAGAACGCACATATTTGCACACCTACGCTTGCAACAAAGTATTTAAACGTAATTTATTTGAAAAAGTTTTATTTCCCCAAGGAAAAACTTTTGAGGATGTTCTAACTATACCAAAGCTAATAGGAATAGTTCCCTTCCATAACAATGAATACGTAAAACCTGTTATTCGGATTACCGATAAAGGACAATACTTATATTATTGGAACAGTAACAGCATTACAGCTAAAGCAAAAAGCTACGATTTCCAGTGTTTATACGAAGGACATAATAGAACTTTGTTATATGTATTTGAAAAAATAGCAGACAACAAAGATCTAATTATCAAATACCAATATCCCATACAAGAGTTTATGGTTCAAATACTGAATATGCTCTTATATATCTACGAGTTATCAGGCAAATATGAAGATAATCCACCAGTTATCCACTATGTTGAAAAACTTGGTAAAGTGGTGAAAATCAAAGATTTAAAACTCAGATTATTAAACTTATTAGGTTATCATAACTTATGCAGACTCAACAGAATCATACACAGAATTTACAGGCACCGATAGTAAGTTTCATCGTTACTACTTACAATTTGCCTATCGAATATATCAAGGAATGTCTCGACAACATTCTACAACTCTCCCTGAATCCTAAAGAGAGAGAAATTATTCTCATTGACGATGGTAGCGATATCTGTCCTTTGAATGATTTGGCGGAATATCTGCCAAATATCATCTACCTGCGCCAACCTAACCAGGGTGTAAGCATAGCACGCAACTATGGTATGAAAATCGCTACAGGAAAATATATCCAGTTTATTGATGGTGATGATTATATCCTAAAAGCAGCTTATGAACACTGTCTGGATATCGTGAGATACCATCAACCAGATATCGTCACATTCAATTACTGCAAAAATAATAAGAATATAGAGCCTTCATACGAATTGCCGACACCTGTTACTGGTACAGATTTTCTTAACAATAACAACCTCCATGGTGCTGCTTGGTCGTATATTTTCCGCCACAGTATCGTTGGAAGCCTGCAGTTTACTCCAGGTATCGTTTATGGAGAAGATGAGGAATTTACTCCTCAACTCTTCTTGCGTGCAGAAAGGATTTTCAAGATCAATACTGAGGCTTATTTCTATAGAGACAACAAAAATTCGGTAAGCCATCAATATCATAAGGAGAAAATTCAGCTGCGTATGGACAATAGCATGGAAGTCCTTTTACATCTTCAGCAACTGTTGGACAAGATACCTGTAGCTGAGCGCCAGGCCCTAAACCGCCGTATCGCACAACTCACAATGGACTATCTGTATAACAATATCCGTCTGAACCATTCTTTGATCAGTTTGAATAAATGTATCAAGCAGCTGAGATCACATGGACTATATCCGCTTCCTGACAAGGATTATACCAAGAAATATACGATGTTCAGAAAAGCTATCAGTACCTATCTGGGAAGAATCGGCCTTTTGCTTTTCATTAAGAAATAAACAAGTTTTCTACTTATCATAATAAAAGTGCCCATTTTTTTAATATTTTAGACAAAACTGATAGTTGATCGAAAAAATGAAAATTCTACTTTTAGGCGAATATAGCAATGTTCATGCCACGCTTGCCGAAGGACTTCGCAAGTTGGGGCATCAGGTCACCGTTTTATCCAACGGTGACTTTTGGAAAAATTATCCACGGGATATCAACCTGGTAAGAAAGCCGGGAAAGCTTGGCGGAATGCTTTATTTGGCCAAGTTATTAACAAATGTGCATAAACTACGTGGATATGACATTGTACAACTCATCAATCCAATGTTTTTAGAATTAAAAGCAGAACGCATCTTCCCTATCTACCGCTATTTACGCCGACATAATAAAAAGATAATACTGGGTGGATTTGGCATGGATTACTATTGGGTAAATGTATGTTGTAAAGATAAACCTCTGAGATACAGCGACTTCAATATCGGTGATGAATTACGGACCAATGCTGATGCGCTGAAAGAAAGAAAAGACTGGCTTGGAACGGAAAAGGAACGTCTCAACAAGATGATAGCGGAAGATTGTGATGGAATCGTAACTGGACTCTATGAATACTGGGCATGTTATCAACCAAGTTTTCCACAGAAAACTACATTTATCCCCTTTCCTATCCATACTTATCCACAATATTCCAACATTTCTGATGACATCCCTAAAAAGATAAAACTATTCATCGGTATCAGCAAAAGCAGAAGCGAATATAAAGGCACCGACATCATGCTCAAGGCTGCACAGGCCATTGCTCAGAAATATCCCGATCAGGTAGAACTTCGTGTGGCGGAAGGTGTACCATTTGCAGAATATGTAGAAATGATGAATGGCAGCGATGCTATCCTCGACCAGCTCTACAGTTATACTCCAAGTATGAATCCGCTGGAAGCCATGGCAAGGGGGATTATCTGCATCGGTGGTGGTGAGCCAGAAAATTACGAGATTATACACGAGGATCATTTACGTCCTATTATCAATGTGCTTCCCTATTACGAAAGCGTATATCAGGCACTGGAACATCTTGTATTGCATCCTGAACTCATTCCTTTGCTCAAGCGGCAAAGTATTGAATACATCAGCAAGCATCACGACTATATCAAGGTTGCTAAAAGATACGAGGATTTCTATCAGGTGACTTATACTGATATAGATAGACACATTTATGGTTAATTAATAAAATGTGTTTA
>ENA-OYZQ01000015-OYZQ01000015.1-human-gut-metagenome-genome-assembly--contig:-NODE-15-length-88495-cov-23.655518_pt1 | contig 88495 bp, 94 predicted proteins | sample MGYA00244076_ERZ653476 | MGnify/ENA primary metagenome ERZ653476 (study PRJEB26926, sample SAMN06164996) | human gut metagenome | biome: ENVO:00009003; feature: ENVO:2100002; material: ENVO:00002003... | reverse complement strand
TTGATGATTTGCTTGGCATTCATCTTACCATGCTTCGTTGCATAGTTGGTTTTGCCCAGTTTAATCATGCCCAACAGGTGACACTTGATATGTCTGCTGGAAATGAAACGCACAAGCTTAGTGTTTGTAAACCAGCTATCTACGAGCAAGTAATCAAAGCGAACACCTCGCTTGATGGCATACTTGACCATATCTATGGCCTTGTCTGTCTTCTTCATCAGATATTCATCCACACGCTCTTTTACCGCTTGCCCTTCGTGGTCCTCGGTATAGCGAGCTTTGCGTTGCTTAGCAGTAAGTCCCTGAACCTTTTGCTTGTCCTTTCCCTCCTCACCATGAAGAGAGAAATCGAGAAAGAGCTGGCTAACGCCATCGGACAACATCATGGTCAGACACTTATAACCAAGGATGCTCTTTTGATGAACATGAGACCAGATTCTTCCTATGAGTTCGGTCGTCATACCAGTCTTAGGTGCATCAGTATCATCAATAATCAAACAAACTGGCTTGTCATGATGAACAGTTGTGCTGCTTGATATCTTCTTTATCAGCTGAAGATTCATTGCATATAGTAACTTGCGCCACTTGACATTGCCATCATTCATAAAACGATAGAACATGTCTTTATCACAATTGAACAATTTACTTAAGGACGAGTTGGAGTATCGACTCGCATTCTTGACTACGAAGAACGGGAAGAGCATGAGGAGGTTGAGTACCTGCAAAGTGGTGAACTTGCAGTTCTCTTTCTTCTCTACTCCAATCTGGCTGGAGCGTATATTTATATGTTCCATCACACCCATAATGCACTTAATTGCACGATTATCGTCATTTTTTGCGAAAAAGCTTCGCAGATCTGAAATAATTTTTGTATCTTTGCTCACGGCTTTGAAGTTTTATCTTTATTGTTTAGCGATTATAAAGATACTCATTTTCTGTGAGTTATACAAACTTCAGAGCCTTTTTTATTCCAAAATTACGTTAAATCACGCTTGTGGATTTTCACTTGCGAAACTTTAGTTATTTTTTTGTACTTTTGCAAGCAGGGTAGTTGAAAAACTATGCCTATAAGCATCATATAGATTCAACAAAAAGTGATAGAAACCTAATGACGATCTTCAATATACTCAAGATCTAAGGATTTTTAGTAGATTATGTACGTGTAATATATACTCTCTGTTCGTATGGCAATCAGATTGCGATGTGAATCAAAATGTGCTAAAAGTAAGTGATGATAATTTATTGATTTGATAAAAGCTGTTTATTATGGAGTTACTGGAAAAATATTTCGCAGAACTGATTCAGTGTGTCGATGCCAGTTATCTGGTGATAGGCATTATCCTGGTGTTCCTGAGTGTACCGGATACTGCAGACTATGCCCCTTATCGTAAGGCAAAATATTTCTTGGCATCAGCATTTTTTGTTATGTTCATCAACCTGTATCTTTGGTTGGAAATCTTTTCCTCGCAAGATTGGGAGGCGCTCAATTCCATCATTGCCTGTATGGACATCAGCCTGTTTTTCCTGACATGTATATGCTTTGCGTATTCGTTTGCCTCGTTGCTGGATTCGCAATATATCAATAAAAAGAGGATGCTGAAGGATTTCGGGTGTTGGATATTGACGGTTTCCTTTTCCTGGATTACCCTTTTGGAGCCTTTTGCACCTTATGCCTATTGTCTGTATATCGTTTCCACCCTGCTTTTCTGTAGCATCGTGGTAAGATACATGTTCCATTTCCAGTTTATCTATAGGAAGAAAAGGGAACAGTTGGATAATTACTTCTCCGATGATAATATGCAGCGCTTCATGTTCTGGACGAAGAAAAGCCTCTTCTTCCTGTGCCTCTTGGGTGTCTTTGCCTATCTCACTCTCTTCTTCGGAATCTATTTCAATTATGCCTATCAGGTGTATATCGTCAGTGTCAATCTCTATATCGTCATCTCTTTCATCAATTACCGCCCATATTATGGTACGCTCAATTTAGCGTCAGTGATGAATGATGAAATAGAAAACGATTCCAACCAGGAACCGGAAACGTCTAAGTTGGAGAATTATGAGAATCTCTTCGGAGCACGTTTGCAACAATGGGTGGATGATAAGAAGTATCTCTCATCCCAGTTGACCATCGACAGTCTGGCTTCCGAAATGGGGACCAATAAGGTTTATCTTTCCCGTTATATCAATGGGAAACATGCCGTCAACTTCAGTACCTGGGTTACCACCTTGCGCATCAAGGAGGCACAGGTCTATATGTTGGCTCATCCCGGTGCCACATTGGAAGAAGTAGCTTATCATGTCGGTTTCTCTTCTGCTTCCTATTTCTCCCGAGTCTTCTCCCGCATCGTCAAGACGAGTCCTACAATATGGCGAAGTAATATCTGAACAATATGCAAAAAATGAACGGAAAAACTAATGTTTTTGAAAAAGATATTGTACTTTTGTAGCCAAATTAACAAATAACTAAAACATATAATGAAGAAACAAACGAAATGGCTACTCGCTGGCATGATGATGCTGGCGATGTCCGCAAATGTGAAAGCCCAGACTTTCGACGTAGATCTGAGTAAGCAAAATCCTAAAAGTTACGCTGTGGAAGTGCCTGATGGCAACTACAAGGTGACGGTTGTCCTTGGCTCCAAGAAAAAGGCAGCCAAGACGGTGGTGCGTGCTGAAGCCAGAAGACTCATGGTGGATGAAATTTCTACCAAGAAGGGTAAATTCCAGACCGTCCAGTTTATCGTCAACAAGCGTTCACCTAAGATTTCTGATAAGATGAACGTACGTATCAAACCTCGTGAGAAGGGCACACCTGACTGGGATGACAAGCTGACTCTTGACTTCTATGGTGCTGCTCCTGCCGTAAAACAGGTGAAGATAGAGCGTGACACGACTGCCACAACCATCTTCCTCTGTGGTAACTCAACCGTAGTGGATCAGGCTCATGAACCATACGCCAGTTGGGGACAGATGATTCCATGCTGGTTTGGTCCGGAAGTCGCTATTTCCAATCATGCAGAGAGCGGATTAACAGCCGGTTCCTTCTTAGCTTCCAATCGTCTGGAGAAAGTATTGGCCATGATGAAGAAGGGCGACTATGTGATTTGTGAGTTTGGACACAACGACCAGAAAGAGAAGACTCCAGGAAGTGGAGCCTGGTATAATTTCTCCTACAATCTGAAGCAGTATATAGATAAGGTACGCGCTAAGGGTGGAAACATCATCTTTGTGACTCCTACCCAGCGCCGTTTCTTTGACAAAGCTACCCGCAGCAAAATACAGGAAACGCATGGCGACTATCCTGATGCCATGAGAGCTGTGGCAAAAAGAGAGGGTGTGCCTGTCATCGAACTTCATGATATGACCCGTACTTTCTTCGAGACATTGGGCTATGAGAACAGTAAGAAATCGCTGGTTCACTATCCTGCCAACACTTATCCTAATCAGCCGAAGGCATTAGAGGATAATACCCACTTCAATCCATACGGAGCCTATGAGGTGGCCAAGATGGTGGTGATGGGAATGAAGCAGCTCCATCTGCCATTCCTGAAATATCTCCGTCCAGACTGGCAGGATTTCAATCCAGCCCAGCCTGATGACTTCAACAAGTTCCTCTGGTATCCATCCACAGACCTGGATGTTACCAAGCCAGATGGAAACTAAAGATATTCCGTTAACTCAGCGTCATCCGATGAAGAAAATCAAATGAGAATAAATATGAGCCGGTTCTTCAAAGTGTATAAGAACCGGCTTTTTTTGTCTTTTTAGCTGTTATTCCAGCTTATTTTTCCCGAAATTTAAATATTTATGCAGATTTACGTTAATTTTTTAGCAAATTGTTAGGTATATCAATGTTTTTTATTAAATTTGCAACATCAATATGAAGTTCAACTAACACATAGTTATTATGAAGAAGGAAAAAAGCCTGTTGCTCCTGATGGCAGCAGCTTCAGTGGGAGCAGTCCATGCTACCCCACCTGCAAGCATGGGCGAAGAGATGAGTATTGTAAAAGTTCAAGAAAAAGGTCACACCTTTGTGAAAGGCCGTGTTATTGATTCCGAAGGAAATCCTCTGGTAGGAGTTACCGTCAAGATTGAAGGCACCAGTTATGGCGTCATCACGGATGCTGACGGCAATTATATTCTGGAATTCCCTTCCATGTCTCATCCTAAAATCGTATATTCGAGCATCGGTTTCAAGACGAAATCCATCGAATTCATAGGTGTCAAGGAACAGAACATGATGCTTGAACTGGATCATGTGGCTCTCGACGACCTCGTAGTAATCGGTTATGGCAGCAAGAGCCGCAAGGATGTGACCAGCGCCATCTCTACCGTTAACCAGGAACAGATCAGCAAGTTGGCTGCTACGACTCCTACTATCGACGGACTTCTTCAAGGTACCGTGAAGGGTGTGTTGGCCACAACTTCCAATGGTGAACCGGGTTCTACCCTCAAGTTGAATATCCGTGGTATCACTTCTCCTTATCCAAAATCGGGTAAGGGCAACAACAACCAGCCTCTTTTCGTGATTGACGGTGTGCCTACCTTCATGGAGGATACCGGTATCAATCCGCTTATTAATATTTCTCCTAACGACATCGAAAGCATCGATGTGCTGAAAGATGCTGCTGCCACAGCCATCTACGGTTCTCGTGGTGCCAATGGTGTGGTCATTGTCAAGACGAAAAACGGTAAACGCAATGAAAAGACCAAGGTAAGCTTCGGCTACACCTTCTCTTTCAGCAATCCTATCAAGAATTATGAACCGCTGAACACGGCTGAATACAAGAACGTACAGGACGAAATCCTGCGCAATACGGTAAACGGCATGAACGACGGCAGTTCGATGGTAGGTATGTATGGTGTAGCCGACTATCTGAGCCAATTTGGTAACATCGGATATAATGCCGAGACGGGTGTCTATACATATAATGGACTCAATGAGAGCCTTTTCGGTTCTGCGAATACCAACTGGGCTAAGGAGGTGATCAACAAGAATGCGCCTACTCACCAGTATAATGTAGCCATCAGAGGTGGCAGCAACAGGACCAACTATTCATTCTCCTTCAACGGTATGAACCAGGAAGGTCTGCTCATCAACGACCGTATGGAGAGATATGGTGCGAGACTCTCTTTGGATTCTGAAATCAATAAGTATATCACCGTGGGTGGTGTGCTCGACTATACCTACTCTTCTCGCAAGAGCGGAAGCAACGATCCTGCATTGGGCTATGATAACGACTCATGGAAGACTCGCCCAGACCTGACCGTACGCGATGCAGACGGTAACCTGAATCGAGTAGATAAGTTTGGCGAATATGCAAGTAGCTATATGGATGCAAGTCCGGTGGGCAAACTCCAGAGAAAAACGCAATATGAGAACGACCAGTTCTCAGGAAATGCCTATATTGACATCAAGCCTATTGAAGGTCTTACTCTCCATGCTGATGCCAACATATCCCGTTTCATCTTCAGCAATAGCTATTTTTCTCCGAAGGTTTCCTTGCCGGAACAGTATGAGACAGAACCAACTTCTACGCTCGCAGAGGCTAACTATCGCAACACGAATACGTCTATCAACTTCCGTGCTGACTATAAATTCAAGATTACTGACGACCATCGCTTCGACGTGATGGCTGGTTATAGTGCTGACAGATACTGGAGCAAGGAACACGACCAGGCTTACAGCGGATTCCCTAATGACGATGTGCTCAACAATGCCAGTTCTGCAACTACCGTCAACAAGCCTATGGAGACTTATTCCAAGAGTGGACTCAATTCCCTCTATGGCCGTTTGAGCTATGATTATCTTTCACGTTATCTGCTCGACTTCAGTCTCCGTTCCGATGAGTCATCCAAGTTTGGTCCTGGCAACAAGCGTGGTACTTTCCCTGCACTTTCTTTGGCATGGCGCGTAAATCAGGAGCCTTTCATGGCATCAGTACAGGATGTGGATGATCTGAAACTCCGTCTGAGTTGGGGTAAGACCGGTTCTACCAATGTATCCGACTTCTCTTACATCCAGTATTTCAACTCCAATATCTACGGTGGACAGAGTGCCGTTACCTTAGCCACTACTTATCCTAACAAGGATATCAAGTGGGAGATGACTACTGAGTACAATGCCGGTGTTGACTTCTCGTTCTTCAATGGCAGACTGAACGGTAGCTTTGATATCTATCATCGTAAGACAGATGGCGCCTTGGCTCCAGCTCCTATCGCCTTGGAGTTTGGTATCGGTACATTCTACAGCAATATCCTCGACTTGACCAATAATGGTTTCGAGTTCTCTATCGGTGGAGATGTGGTTCGCACCAAGGATTTCACCTACAATACGATGCTCAGTATCTCATCCAACAAGAATAAGATAACCAAGCTCAATGGTTCTACACTCGACATGATACACCAGGATCTCTACATGGAAGGTCATGCGATGGGAACCGTGAAGGGTTACAAGGTGGCTGGTATTTTCCAGAGTCAGGAACAGATTGATGAACTGAATTCTCAGGCACAGGCAAACGGATATGATTTCTATCAGGATGGTGCTCACGTAGGCGACTATATGTTTGTGGATACAGATGGCAACGGGTATATTACCGAGGCAGACCGTACGGCTATCGCCAATCCGGAGCCAAAGGTGTTCGGAGGTTGGTCACATACCTTATCTTATAAGAACCTCACCCTGTCAATGCTCTTCCAGTATCAGTTTGGAGGTCATGCATACTACAGTACTATGCAGGAATCAGCAGCCGGTAGTCTGGGTCAGAGTATTCTGAGAGAAATGTATGGCAATACATGGACACCGGACCGTACGGATGCCAAGTATGCCCAGCTGGTATGGCTGCCATCAAGCATGAGCAATACATACACCAATGACCGCTATGTATATTCCAACTCATATTTCCGTCTGAGAAATATCACGCTCTCCTATAATTTCGAGCCATCTCTTCTGGAGCGCCTGCACATCAGCGGAGCATCTGTGTTCTTCACAGCCACCAACCTGTTTACCATTACCAACTGGCCAGGTTTGGATCCAGACATGTCGGCAACCAATGCCTTCTTAAAGACTACAGAGAATAAGGACGTTTATCCAATGAGCCGTTCTTTCTCCATCGGTCTGAAATTACAATTCTAACTCATACAAAGACTGTAGATTATGAAACATATAAGATTTCAATTTCTTACGCTCCTTTCAGCCACAGCACTGACCCTTACATCGTGTGACCTGATAGGTAGCCTCGACGGCATCGAACCAGAACATGTGGTTACTGATGACAATTATATCACTGATGTCTCAACTGCACAGACGGCGCTCAATGGTGTCTATGCCTCATGGCGCAGCACGGGTGTATCTTATCTGCGCTATGGAATGTCGTCTATGGCTCATACCCAGACTCAGGCGATGGTGATGGGGGCGGAAGAGTTTGCTGCCGAGAACATCGAAACCAATAACAGTAATGTGGAGACGGCTTATACCGCCTACTACAATGTGATTAATACGGCCAATACCTTCCTGGTACATATCAACAAGAATATACCAGGACTGAGCGAGGAGAAACGTACAGAGATGATTGCAGAGGCTCGTTGCCAGCGTGCCTTGGCTTACCTTACTCTCCTGAAGTGCTTCGGAGAATATTGGAAGCAGGATTCACCATACGGTGTCTGCATCTTCCAGGACGAACTGGTAAGAGATAACCAACCACGCAAGCGTTCTACTGTGGCTGAAACTTACAAGTTGATATCTGATGATTTCGACTATGCCATTGCTCACTGTGAACAGCAGCCTGCAGATCATTATCACATGAGTTCCGTTTTCGCCAAGGCTTTGAAAGCGAAAATGTATATGGCTCAGGATAATTATGCTGAAGCTGCAAGACTGGCAGAGGAAGTGATCGGTGAGGCAGAAGCAGCTGGTTATGCTTTGGAAAGTGATTATTCCAAGATCTTCGACGAACAATTTAATTCTCAGGAGATGCTCTTTGCTCCTTATACCGCCAATCCAAGTGAGTTGATGGACTCAAACTGGTATATGTTTTCTCCAGGTTCACTCCTCAAGAAGGTGGCAGATGATTTAGTTCCAGATGATGAAACAGGTGGAGATATTGTTATTCCAAACCCGGGAGATGGTGGGGACGTTGTTGTTCCTGATCCTGATGGTTCTTCTGATGGTAGTGCTTCTGGTGATGGTGGAGTAGTAATTCCTGGTGGCGACGGTGGCGTAGTAATTCCTGGTGGCGATGGAGGCGTAGTAATCCCTGGTGGTGATGGCAGTGATTTCCCATTCTTCCCAGGTGATGAAGATGTAGCTTCATACGATAAGCTATATACATGGGCCTATAAGGGAGATGCCATGAACGGTATTGGAAAATATAACAAGTTGACTCCTGAAATGTTCTATGCTGACTCTTATTACTTCATGCGCCTTGCCGAAGTTTATTATATCGCTGCCGAAGCAGAGGCTCGTCAGGGTCAGTATGCTAAGGCTCGTACGCTCTTGACTACAGTCATCGAACGTGCTGGATATACGGAGGACGATGTGAACGCCATTGCCGACGGCGATCTGCTGGGCGAAATCCTCAAGCATAAGTTGGTGGACATCAGTAATGAGAATTTCGAGGAATGGTTTGACCTCTGCCGTTACAACCGTAAGGGCGGTTTCGAAGGCTGGACTGAAGACGAGAAAGCTGAGTTGCCAACATTCAGAAGATACCTGCTCCCAATTCCAAAGGCATCTATGGGTGCCAATAATCTGTTGGAGCAGAATCCGGAATATGTAAACAACTAATTTTAGAATAATATTTGAACATTATCAAAAGAACATGATGAAATTGAGAAATTCAATGATGACCATTGCTGGCTTAATGCTGGCAATGGTGGCTAATGCCCAGAATTTTGTACTGAAAGGTACGGTGAAGGGTAACGTGGAAGGCTGCACCGTTATGCTGCAGAAATATGATATCGATAAGGTGAGCAACCTGGACAGTGCTACTATCAAGAACGGTGAGTTTGTGCTCAAGGGGGATGTGAATCAGCCTGAACAATATCAGATGGTCATCGATATGAATGAACCGGGCGTGGCAGAACCTGACTATCAGAAGATTTTCGCCAGTCGTATCTATATCGAAAACAAGCCAATGACTTATGATGTAGATCTTACTGGTTTCCCTACTGAAAAGGACATGAGCATGATTACACCTGTCATCAAGGGTTCTGCGACACAGGATACCTATCAGGCTTATCTCGACCTGATGACTCCTATCCAGGATAAACTGCATAGCCTGAACGACAGTATCAACAACTGTAAGGTTCTGGCACAGAGAGTGGCCTTAGCAAAGGAGGCTATCCAGCTGATGGACGATATGCGCCAGCAAACCAGCAAGTTTATCCAGGATCATACCAGTTCATTGGTAGCTTTCGATTTGCTCAATGAAAGTTTTTCAGCCCTTCCAACTCCTTATACCTCAGCGGAAATCGATGAGATGATGGGTTGGTTGAAGAATGATTGGAGCAATTCACCTCAGTATCCAATGCTGCAGGCACAGTCTGAAATGGCGAAGCATACAGCCGTAGGCAACCGCTTCATCGATGGTACGCTTCTCACTCCACAGGGCAAGCAGGTGAAGTTGTCTTCCCTTATCAAGAAGGGCGAATATACCATGTTGGAGTTCTGGGCGTCCTGGTGTCATCCATGCCGTCAGGAGATTCCTCATCTCAAGGAAGTACATGAGAAGTACAAGGATTTCAATATCATCAGCATTTCCGTAGATGAAAGAGATGAAGACTGGAAGAAGGCAATGGCGAAGGAAGGTATGAACTGGACCCAGTTGCGCAACCCAGAAGGTTTCGGTGGTATGGTAATGGGAGAGTATGGCATCAATGGTATTCCTGCTTGTCTGATTCTGGACAAGAATGGTAATTTCTACAAGACCAATATGCGTGGTGCATTCCTTGATGCTTTCCTCTATGATTATTACAAAAGATAAGATATAAAATAAGTTTCTTATCTTGCAAGTAAAAGTATTCATAAATAAGAGAAAGTTTCGCTCCGTACTTGGAACGAAACTTTCTTTTTAGGTATGATGAACTATCATTTTTTGACAATTTTCAACTTATCATCATAATGAAAGCATTTACTTATATTAAACAAGGTGTATTTGGCTTCACCGAAAAGGAGAAACCTATCCTGATAGATGAACACGATGCCATCGTGAGAGTAACCATGAGCAGTATCTGTACCAGCGATCTGCATATCAAGCATGGTTCTGTTCCTCGTGCCGTTCCCGGAATTACTGTGGGACATGAAATGGTGGGTGTCGTAGATGAAGTAGGGGAGAAAGTAACTCATGTGAAACCGGGCGATAGAGTAACTGTGAATGTGGAAACATACTGCGGTGAATGCTTCTACTGCCAACATGGATATGTGAACAATTGTACTTCTCCTCATGGCGGTTGGGCTTTGGGCTGTCGTATCGATGGCGGGCAGACCGAATATGTAAGGGTTCCTTATGCCACCACGGGCTTAAACAGGATTCCTGACAATGTAAGTGATGAGCAGGCACTCTTTGTTGGTGATATCCTTGCCACAGGTTTCTGGGCAACAAGGATTTCTGAAATCAAGGAAGAAGATACTGTTTTGATTATCGGAGCAGGACCTACGGGAGTGTGCTGTTTGCTTTGCACGTTGTTGAAGAATCCGCAGAAAATCATCATTTGCGAGAAGTCTGAAGCCAGAAGAGCTTTTATCAAGGAGCATTATCCGCAGGTTTTGGTGGTAGAACCAGAGGATTGCGAGGCTTTTGTCAAGGAACAGAGCTTGCACAGTGGTGCGGATGTGGTGATGGAGGTAGCAGGCGGTCCTGATACTTTCCAGTTGGCATGGCAATGTGCCCGTCCTAATGCGATAGTTACCATTGTGGCGATGTACGATAAACCTCAGCTCTTACCTCTCCCAGATATGTATGGCAAAAATCTCATCTTCAAGACTGGCGGTGTAGATGGTTGTGATTGCGAGGAAATCCTGCATCTGATATCTCAGGGCAGGATAGACACCACTCCTCTCATCACCCACCATTTCCCTCTTTCAAAAATCGAAGAAGCCTACGATATCTTTGAAAACAGAAAGGATGGAGTCATTAAAATAGCGATATATCCGGATAAGGAATAATAAATGGGAAGAGACATATTAGATTTTAATAATTATCAACTTACAGTCATCATGAAAGTTATTCATAGTATCCTATCCTTTTCCCCCTCGATAGCCCTTTCACAGGACCACATGTACGGTGGTGTGAGAGGTCGGTAAACACGAAAATAGGAGATAAACACCTATAATTAGTGTTTACCTCCTACTCGATGATAAGGAGAGAGTTATATATATTATATACCTCGATTCTCAATCTTTATTAATTTATAAGATACACCTTTTATTCTATAATAGAGCACAAAAGTACCAGAAGATATTATTCTCATCCCGTCTTTTTCGTGTGTAATTTGACATATATTAATTTTGATTATTACCCTATTCTTTTTATAAACAAGATATGGATTCATCTTATATATAGGTGAACTTTCTCCCAATCTCAAAAAAGGAACTTTAAAAGAAATATTTTTGCTTATCTTGTCTTGTTCTTTATTTAAATTCGCTTTTTCATCTAAAATAAGATAAAGAGTATCAGTCTTTTCCAAAACTTCATCCTTTAGTAATTTTTCGTATAATACAGATATGGCATTGCCATATATTGATTTATTACTTTTACATTGTGCTTCTACATTAATATAGAGGCACAATGTTAATATAAATAGTATTTTCATCGTATAAAAATTACTTTGCAATATTTATAGGGAATACAGCATTTACTCCGTTTCCGTCTCTAGTAAAAGAACCAGAATATTCACGGTTGTTTTTATCATCTTTTATAGATTCTAACATTATAGTCTTTCTGTCCTGCCGTAACGTTATTGCCACTGATACCGTAAATGTTGCATAGCTCACTCATATTGAGCATTCTTAATCCAACCCTTCTATTTATCTTCCTTTATTTCGCTTCCATACTCCATACCATTTTCATCTTTTAGATATTCATATATTGCTCTTAGATACATGATGATCTCAGTGTTAGTTAATTTGTTCTTGGATAAAAATATAGAGAACTCTTTAATAACTCCGTCTGGATTAAATGCGCCAATATTCTGAAAAAAGAAAATCTCTTTGTTACGATAAATAAATATTTTTCGGGGGAAATGGGGTCCTTGTCCTTTAAAAGCATATATTCCATTTACCAAATATTTTTCCTTGCTATTAAGTAAATTGTACACATTTGCACTTGCATTAACAAATTCTTTACCATAACTTTCATCAAGTTGTGTTGCAATGTCCTTAGGAATCAAAACTTGACAAAAAGAAGCTTTTCGTCTATCTTTTGCAGGCAAAGAATCTGCAATACAAATTAATAATAATAAAAAAAATAGTTTTTTTCTCATTTCTTTTCTATATTTAATTTTCGTGACTGTTCTATTATCGTATTCTCAATTTTATTGGGGACAGTTTCCCTCTGTCTCATGGAAGGAGATTCCCTGCGGAGCGCCATTGATATATACACCCTCCAGATCACCGTGGCTCTTGACGATTCGCTCGCCTGCGGCATTGTAGCTCTATTGTCTGTCACACTTTAAAGATGTCGACAACTAACCACAGTAACATTAAACTTGGTTTGATAATATCTTTCCAATTTGAACCTAAATCTATACCACTCAAATATATGTGATATTTTCCTATCAAATTCCTTCATTTCTTTTCTTTGAATAAATATTTTATATTTTCTTACTTGAAATCCAAATATGTCTAATTAATAAAATTAGCGCAATTACTGAACATAAATTAGGTACAATCCTTTCAATAGTAAAAGACCAGAAATCTGTAAATATTGACAAAGAGAGTAAATCAAATATCGATATAAACAATATCATAAATAATGAATATATTAGTAGGATAGTACTAATAACCTTTAATATTGCAATGAATAACTTTTTCTTCATTGTATATTTAATTCCTTATTTCCGCAACACTATAATTTATTTTTTTTATAAGCACCTGAGCAACAATAGGTTGCTCAGGATTTTGCCATGTCAGAAATTTCACTTATTTTAGTGTTGCTTTTAAAAACAAATAAAACTCTGAATGACATGGCAAAAGTACAAATAAAATCCGAGAAACTCACCCCTTTTGGAGGAATATTTTCGATTATGGAGCAATTTGATGCTCTTCTGGCATAGTCCCACTACATCCTATAAGGTTGCGGATTTGAGGGATTAAAGAAACTTGCTCAAGAAGGCATGATTCAGAGCGAAGTAGAATTGACGAATTATTCGAAGAGAAAGTATAATTACTTTCCTATACCATCATTATTTCTTCTGGTTCTTATTCCAGTGGTGATTAATTCCACCATAAGTTTAATCACATTATTGATACACTACATTGCTACCTTTTTCTATTTGAAAAATTTGATATTTTGAATCATAACTATATGAAATCAAGAAATATAGACTCCCCATATCATCCACATAATAACTAGATGTCTTATATACTCCATCTCTTTCTTTCTTTATTATTATTTTGTATTTTTTTTCATAACTTGTTACATTTAATACAGTATCTTTAACTGTTGAAAAAAACAAAATAGAATCAGAAGAAGCAAAGTATTCTCCATGTTTATAAAAAAAATGATCTACAACATCATTACTTTTAGTTGATTCTATTACTATTTCTTTTTTGGAATATGTTATTAAGAAGGATGATTCTTCATTAGTAGATAATCGTTTCCTATTTCCATGACATGATGATAGCAGCATCAATAAAACTGCTACTATCATTATTAAAGCAAAACTATTAATTTCCAAAAACTTTTTCATATTTCTTTTGCTCACTGTTAAACACTTTTTTTATAGATGGGTATTTATTTATCAATTCTTTTTTTACTTGATTATAATTTGAAACCCCCACATGCTTTTTATCTTGCTTCGCTAAAGATTTGGAAGGAGATTCCCTGCGGAGCGCCATTGATATACACACCCTCCATCGTACCGTAACTCTTCATAATGCGTTCACCAGCAGCATTGTAAGTATAACGACTCGTCTTGCCATTATCAGAGAGTACCATCAAGCAGTTGTCCTCATCCCAGTACATCTCTCGGGTAGTATTCGCTGAATCGTTCGTTACCAGCGTTGGATTACCGTTGGCATCGTATGTGTAATGATCGTGACCAATCTGCGTTGGAGCCGTCGGATGGTTACTGTCCTCATACTTATAAGCAAAGTTATTACCCTTGGCTGTGTCGTTGTAACTACCAACAAGTTGCCCCTTCAACCGCTCGAATTCTAGTCATAGGAATATAATTGACTAATAGTATATTCCGAAGAGAATCATAATGTACATTCCATTGCTTCTCCCTCTCTTCTTTAATATCTTTTATATCTATCCAGTCCGTTTCATTTGAATTATGAAAAATTAGCTCAATGGGGGAATAATGAGATACGTCTGAATTACTATAAAAATAGCGGAAAGATACCTTTCTTAAAATATTTTCCAAAGAAACAATTTTCTTTAGATGGAGGCTTTCTATGTCTTGAGAGTATAAAGTTATCGTTACACTTGTCTGCCCATTTGGAGCTAAAATTACATCGTTCTTACCCATAGTAAGTTTTTGATCTAGAAGATTATTAAAATAATGAGTACCTATCCCCATCTTAATTCTAGAATGAAATGTATTATAACCATTAACCACATTAATCGGTACAAATAAAGTGTCAGATGTATTATTCTTAATCATGTATTTAAATTGTATTATCCGAGGATAATTTTCAGCAAAAAAACTATTATTGAATGTTGGGAGAGGATAATTATCAATGACTTCGAAGAGCCATGCATCAACCTGATTACTTTTTGTTTTCGAACAACCAAACAAGATTACAACTATAAAGCTTATTATTAATATTTTAGTGTGACTGATATTCTGCATTGTTTCTTTCTAATTTTTTATATAAACTTTTAAATTGTGGAGTTGTCTGCTCATACCCGATACTGATATGGCCGCCGAAAGGAAGCGTCACGGAGCGCAGCATGTTCGTTCTGCACGTAAGGTTACGGTAGACTATAAGCTGCTTTCCTCCGTCAGCAACAATAATATCTGGATGTCCGTCACCGTCAATGTCCCTCATCGCGGCCTCGGTATAGCTGATGCCGTCAGAAGCAAATCCTCCTTGAATGTAATCTTGCATTCCAGAAACCACACGAATATTTTTTTAATTCATAATAAGCAATGACCGTTTTTTGTAAAAGTCGTGCATACTCTGTAACTTTATTAGTATATTGCCCATTCCTTTAAGGAATCGGGAATAATGCTTACATCCAATTCCTTATATATTTTCCCTTCTGAATTAGTCTCAAAACATGATGTGTAACCTTTCCTGTCTCCTCCATTATTCGAAATAACATATATCATATTAGGTCTTAACCCCCTTACATAGATATACAAAGAATCATAGCATTTATTCTTTATAATGTCGTCTTTCCCATCTATACTTATTATCCTAATACGCTTGAAGGTACCTTCAGGTATTAATTTTTGGGAAATAAAGTCATACCTAAATCTATTAGAATGAGTACAGCTTAGCATCAATAAAGCACCTATTAGGAATATATAAAACGATGTGTTATTTCTTATCATTTGCTTTACGATACTCAACATATTCTTTCCATATTTTATCAATTATTCCTATTTTATATGAGTCTGATCTTTTTTGAATGTAAAAGATTTCTAAAAAAAACAGATCCATACTTTTTATTTTTACTTAAGAATTTACTGAAGTCATAAAAGATAGCACGTCCTCTTTCCGCTTCATGTTCTATAGTAGAGCCATCATGAGAACCGGCCTTAATATATGAATCTGCAAACATTCCTACATAATACTGGAGGCGATATTCATCTTTACTCGGAACGATAGCACTCCCATTTGAATTTTCTCTTGCTTTCAATAAAGTTAAATAGATTTGATCTGCCAACTTATTACTTTGTATGATATGTTTAATGTGACCAACTTCATGGCTTGCTATGGCTAACCAATCCATGTATCTAAAGTTTTCATTAGAACATTGCAGAGTTCTCTGTTTCAGGGAGTATTATGGCTTATAGGTCGTGTAAACCAACCAATTCCGAATAGCTTTGACATTATAAGCTTTATCATAGAAAATCGTTATTACGGGAACCTGCTTTATATCTATGTCGAATATTGAAGTTGAATACAAGTTTAAACTTTCTTTTTGTATCAGAATCCTATGCCGTCTAAATCTCCCTCCTGTATATATTGAATCAGATAACTGAGTTACTGACATGAGCAGTTCTTTATCTCCGCCGTAATCAGATGTGAAAACATTGTCGTGATCGCGATAATACTTTAAGACTTCTCTAGAGTATAGTCCTTTTTTTTCGATAATTGTTGTTGTGTCATTATTAACATCAAGCATAAAATATATAACATTGTCTATCGGCAACAAAATATGCTGACTTTTCGATTTACAACAACCCAATATGCTGATACTTGTAAGTATCATACCGATTTTAATAATGTTTTTTGTAATATTTAGAAGCATCATTGAAAATGGATTTTAATTTTTTGTTTTGTCCGATTAACTCTGAAACCGTTTTATAGTACAACTTAGACCCTGGTAATTTCGGAGATCTTCTTATTAAATCATGATGTTCATCATTACCAGACAAATTTTTCCATATTTTTTCAGCAGCATTATAAGTGTAACGACTCGTCTTGCCATTATCAGAGAGTACCATCAGGCGGTTGTCTTCATCCCAGTATATCTTACGGGTAGTATTCGTAGAGTCGTTCGTTACCAGTGTTGGATTACCGTTGGCATCATAGGTGTAATGGTCGTGACCAATCTGCGTTGGAGCCGTCGGGTGGTTACTGTCCTCGTACTTATACATGAAGTCGTAAGACTGTGCTGTCTTTGTGGAGTCCACCTTTTGAACCTTGGTAAGTGGCTCGCTCATGCGTCCAAAAGTCATCTGCATGTGTAACTTGCCTGCTTGGCTTTACCACTTGTATATATTTTACTACACATTTTTCATTATTGTTTATGAGCAGATATTATGGTGTACGAAATCCCATTCAGCAAGGAATATTGGATCAATCCTTTTTCTTTATCCCATATCACACTCTTTAGGCCAATGTGAGGTTGATCTCCTTTATTTCGTTCCATTTTCTTGATATCCATGCTAAAACAATTTTTAAAGCATTGTCCCTGTATGTTTATGGCATTTACATGTATTTTTTTATTTATCCAACTCCATTCACAAAAATTACAGCTACTTCTTAATGCCCCCAATTTAGCTATTCGTTCTATCTCGAATCTTATTAAAAAGGTATCTGTAAAGTGTATTAGTGATAATTCAACTGTGGCAAAGCCATAAAACTCATTATCCCCTTCTAACCAATTTTGTCCTTCTGTGTCGAATATGAATGTATTCTTTGGATTATATATTTGAACATCTTTCACAATTACGGTATCTATAAGATTCTGATTGGAGAGATAATAAATTGTGTCGTTTGCTTTAAAATGATTAATCCACAACAAGTCATCTTCTGTTAATTTCACTTTTTTGCAGTATGGCAACCCACAACCTACTGGTAGTAGTAGCAATATAAAAAATAAATATTTCATCATTTTGAGGGATAATAGTAATTGTAAAAACTATCAATTGAGTGACCAGCAATGAATCTCGTATATACAGGAATGGATGTACCTGGAGCTTTTATTCCGAATAGCCTTTGCCCTATTGTAACAAGATCTCCTCCGATACTTGTTGTAGAAAGACGACCTCCTATTAGGCTATAACCTATAGGAATTGATGTTGCAATATAATTTGTCACATTACTTGCATTACCTTTTAACGTAGAGCTAACAATAGCTGCAGGATTAAATGTTTTAGCTTTATGTCCTGTCGCCATACTAACAACAATACTCCTCACGCTGCTTTTCTATCTGCATTATGCGGGCGGCATTCAGTATCCTGTTGGCAGCAGAAACAATGGGGCACTTTTAGGGTTAATCGAAACTTGTATTTGGCTTTACATGTCTCAATTAAACTCATTATTACTTTTACTGACAGAAGATTACTTAGAGCCTTGCCGAAGTATGCTTTGCCCTGTGTAGTCCTGCCTGCTATACGAAGTAGGATCATTCTTCCTTGTTCCATATTTGTGGGAGCAAAGGTAATGATTTTTGAGTAAACTCCAAAAAAAACAGATCATTTTTATATAAATCTTTGTGCAAATTGTGCAAAAAGAAAATATATTCTGCATTTTCTTACATAAAGTTATCTTAATATGTAAAAAAGTGACACTATACCTGCTTTTTCTTAAATCATTTTCATATCACAACAATTCACGAGTCTTGATTTCGAGATATTTATTAAGTACATCAACCGAAAGAGCCTCGGGCGTGGTAAGCAAAGCCAAGATGCCACGCTGCTTGAGCGAAGAAACGATGAGACGCTGCTCGTAAGCAAACTGCTCGGCAACCACATGACGATAATATTCCTCATCACTATCGGGACGAGTGGCAAGATAGTCTTTCACTTCATGATCCTCAAAGAACACCACCAAAAGACGATGACGGCGGTTGAGCTGAAGGAGATAAGGCAACTGCCTCTCCATGCTGATGCGGTTGGCAAAGTTCGTATAAAGTATCAGGAGTGAACGCTTGGTGATGTGCTGGTTGACCTCTGCCACCAAAGCTGAATAATCGGATTCGGCAAAGCGGGTCTGCTGGCGATAAAGCATTTCAAGAATATTCTGCATGTGCCCTGTACGACGGGAGGCTGGAACAAAATCCTCAAAATGGTCGCTGAACGTTACAACACCTGCCTTGTCTTCCTTCCGCATCGCAATATACGAAAGCACCAGCGAGGCATTGATGGCATAATCAAGGTAGGTCATACCCCGGAAAGCCTGTTGCATCACCCTACCCTTATCAATAATATTGAAAACCTGCTGAGAACGCTCGTCCTGATATACATTCACCATCAATCTGGAAGTGCGGGCTGTGGCTCGCCAGTTGATCAACCGGAAATCATCGCCCGAAACGTAATCCTTGATTTGTTCGAATTCCGTATGATTGCCCACCTTCCGTATTTTCTTGATACCCATTTCCGCAAGATTGTTGCTCATAGCCAACAATTCATAACGGGTAAGCATCAGATAGGAAGGATACACCTTGACATCACAAGGCTGGCACAGCGTAAACCGACGCTGCACCAAACCTATCGGTGTGGAAGCGAAAACACGGACATGCCCAAAGGAATAAACTCCACGCTCCGTAGGACGTAGCTTATACCTGATATTCTTTCCCTCTCCCATCGCCAACTTCAAACGAAAGAGAACATCTCGGCGCTGGAAAACTGGCGGAATCTCATCTATGATTTCCAACCGAACAGGAAAGGAATAGATACTCTCCACCCGGATGTTCACTTCATTGTCGTCGCCATTGGAAAATCGCTCCGATAAAGTGCGACTGGCCATCATTCCCCGCTCATGATACAACAGGAATAATTCAACAAAAACCAGAATGACAAGGGCAAGGAACATCCATCTCCCTACATCAAACAGCAGGGGGAAAACATACCCAGACCCCGTCATCAAGACCAAGAAGGCAAGTACTATATAAAATCTCTTCGTTAAATACACCTTAAATCAATTGAATTCTTCACTCTTCGTTCTTCACTCTTCACTTACTTCGGCACCTCCACCTTATCTATCAGCCGTTGTGCCACCTTATAAGCCGTATAGCCTTCCATCTCAGCTTCTGCCGTAAGCATGAGTCGATGCTGCAAGATAGATGGTGTTACGAACTTAATGTCTTCTGGAGTGACAAAATCACGACCTTGCAAAAGAGCGTATGCCTTGCTCGCCTGCAACATGGCAACTGAGGCACGAGGGGAAGCACCCAGATAAACGGCACGTGTGGTGCGGGTCTGCTGAACGATCTGTGTGATATAACGCAGAAGGCTCTCATCAACAACGACATGGTGCATATAAGAGCGCAACTGGAGCAATTCTTTCTTTGTCAACACAGGTTGGATATCAGTCAGTTTCACCAAATCTGTTTGATGTTCATGGCGCTTCAATATTTCCAGTTCTTCATCTGCCGTAGGATAACCCATCGTTACTTTCATGAGAAATCTGTCGAGCTGCGCTTCGGGTAAGCGATAAGTTCCTTCTTGTTCCACAGGATTCTGGGTAGCAAGGATGGTATAAAGGTCACCCATCTTGTGGGTACAGCCATCTATGCTGACCTGACGTTCTTCCATCACCTCGAAAAGAGCAGCCTGAGTCTTTGCTGGTGCACGGTTGATTTCATCCACCAATACAATATCAGCAAACACAGGACCTTCATGGAACTCAAACTCCTGATTCTTGACATTGAAAATATTTGTACCCAACACATCACTCGGCATCAAGTCGGGAGTAAACTGTACACGACTAAACTTGGCATCTACCAACCGGGCCATCAATCGCGCCAAAAGGGTTTTGGCAACTCCAGGCACACCCTCCAAGAGCACATGACCATTAGCCAAGAGGCAAGTCAAGACCAGATCCACCGCCTTGTCCTGTCCTACTATCACCTTGGATATTTCTTCACGAAGACACTCTATCTTTTCTGAAAAAAGAGTCAAATCCAATCTTTGTTCTTCCATTGTTTCCTATGATTTTAAATAAAAGACTTACTTTTCTTATCCTACGCTAACCATTCTTAGCGTGCCTAACTATAGTATCCATTGCATCTATCAAACTCCGCATTTCTTCAACTGAGATATTGCCCTCCGAATGTAGGACCAAGCGAATTTGTCGAATCACCTTCTTCAATCTATCGCTGTTCATACCTGTTTTCTCTGCAAGGAGCAGATATTCACGGTCATCAGTATTCACATCTGATATGTCCACACCAGCCGTTTTTCTCAATTCCTCTGCGAAGAGTTTAAACTTTTTCCTGACCAAATCCACATGATCCTTACGTTGATAGTAGAGTGTTCCAATGAGTTGGATAAACTCCAAAGACCGATTGGCAGGCTTCGACATGATAGGGATGACCCGTTGCCTGCGACGAGCGGTAAATATCATAAAGAGAACGACACCAAACAGCGCAAGATAAAGAGCCCATCGCAATGGTGGGCGCTTGATGAACTCCCGGAATGGAGATTGCTCCGCCACAAGCATGGCATCGGTCTTGACATACGCCTCCGTTCTATACACAGGCAAATCCGCCAGATAAGACATCAATCGGAATATATAGACAAATGTGTTGCCTTCCAACATTCCATAGTTGGTGAAAAGCAATGGCGAAGAGACGAAAATGACCTCACCCTTTCCATACGGAACAGACACCGCCACAGGTATTTTCTTGATGGCGAAAGTATCGATTCGTTCTATCCTTTCTTTTTCATCCACAATAGTGTCAAAGCCAGTAAAATCTCCGACATACAAAGAGTCATGTTTGTAATCATACCCTGCCGTTGACAAAGTATAAGCCAGTCTTTTCACCTTTGGAACGGAATCCACGAAAAGGGTTCCACCTACCATGTTGTAGAACATTCTATAAGGCTGAGCTGCATACATCGTCTCCCGGTTATTCCAATAAATGGTATCGTACATATCATTGTCATGCGCTTTGAGACCGGCTAAGATGCCACGCAATGAAAAGTACATTCCGTCTTCTATTTTCACCTTGAAGGTACGTTCCAATTCATCCACCACTACCGTATCGGCATTCCGACCATCATCAAAACTACTTGAAGCAACCACCATGACCTTGCCTCCACGGCGAGCGATATTGCAGAGGTACTTGACATCCAACTGTTTCAAATTTTGCTGATCCACGACCATCAACACGGAGATTTTCTCCTTGGCATGCTCCTGATCAAGTTGGAAAAACGTCTTTTTCGTCACGTGATAACCATTGGGCAAAGATTGGGTCAAGACACTGTCAAAGACAAAACAGCCCAAAGGTTGCTTATCTACATGGCTAAAGGTAGGAGACCATACGAACTTCTTGGGCAGATTGACTTGCAAAAGACAGAACAGCACAAAAAGGACTAACATGGCAAAAAGAAAATTACGACTACTTTTCATCACGACCTCCTTCCTTCTTGAAAGTTCCTACATTTTGTTCGGCAGAACCAGCTCTACCTGAGTTCTTTACAAAGTTATCCACACTTGCCTGCAGATTGTGCATATCTCGAATCATGTCCTTGTCAGCACCAAAGCCACCATAGCGAACTCGCACAAACAGACTGGTCATTCTCTTGAAGTCGGCCTGTCGGAACTCAAACGTATATTGAGTAGGAGTCTTGAAAGGTTGCCACTCTATTTGGTGATAGTCACTCAAAGACTTCAATGTCTGAAGATACATCAATCGCAATGCCTCACGGAAATTCTCATTTTGCAAAGCTTTTTCTATTTCACTTGGGAAATCAATGCCATATATCGTATCTTCCGTAACCTCGTATTCCATCGGTTTCCTTCGTCCAGAACGAGCGAACAGCTCAGGATGCTTCCACAAGAGGAACGCCAAGACAGCTCCCAATGCCGCCAATCCGATACATATCCATAAAGTGTCATGATGGTCCTGATAGAAATTGCTGCCAAAGATATTCTCGAAAAATTCGTTCAGCCTTTTCGCTACCCAGTCCATCAAGCTATCTTGGGAAGGCACTAACTCTCGACCATAAGCGTAATCGTCATCCCGCCGCCAAACTTGCAGTCGGGCGGTATCAATAACCAAGGTGTCGGAAGGATTGGAAAACATATCTCTCTACAACAAATATAAATAATGTATAAAATGATTAGACTTTGAACAGATCGTCATCATCCTGACTCTTGTCTGCCATTTCCTCAAAATCGTCAATACCTTGACCAACAGACATATCATCGAGTTTCTCGGCGGCATGACTATAGAGATAACCCGTACTGATAAAAAACAAGTTGTAAATCAAATAAGTGCCTATCCACATGACAACGCCAAAGATATATTGGAGAATAACAAAGGCAACACTACCAACAAATGTTTCCTCACCTGCATAAGCCTGCACGAATAGCGTCTTGACAAAGACACATACCTCCCAAGGCATGACAAAGACAAAAGAAACGACATTCGACAACAGACTCAAGACAAATCCCAAGCCAAAGATTCCTCCCCATGTGCTCCATCCCAAGCGAAAGCCACGAACGTAAGCCCGCCATACAGAGATATCCTCAAATATATAGGTAGGTGTCACCAATATCAAAGGTACACCAAAAGCAACGACTGCCACTACTGCCAAGAAGCAAAAGATGGCTACCATCGCTCCAGAATCTATCGCTGCCCCTAAAGCTATCACGGTAAAAAAGACTGCCAAGAACACGATGCCTATCAGAAAACCAACCAGTCCACATTTGAACAAACGCCAAGCATTTCGGCGGAAAGAAGGTTTCAACTCCTGGAAAGTAACACCTTGCAAGCCCTCGTCGTGAGCATTATAAAACTGCATCATAGAAAACACAACCGTTCCTATCCAAATATAAGCTGCCAAAGAAGTTGGCAACAAGAGGGCGTAAGAAAAGAGCATACTGTAACTGAGTTCATCACTAAACATGGAATTACCAGAACTAACATCCACCATATTTTGCATCAAACTGTTCAGCGACAAGGCTCCTACGAATGCCAACGGCAAGATACCATACAAAGCATAACGAAGCAGTATTTTCCAATTCTGCTTGACAAACTCGAAAGTGACATTAAACTTCTCTCCGAAATCCCTCTCTTTGTAAAATACGATTTTATCCATAAGCTATCTTTATTAAATAATTCAAAACTGACTGGTTCTTAATGAATGAAGTTGTAATCTAAAGGACATTCTTTTCTGCCTATCAACTTACTTTTTCTTCTGCCGATGTCTGATCTGGGGTAAAACCACAAAATAACCTATGACAAAGACGAAAGAGACGATGATAATCGACAAGCGAAAATAATTAGAAATTTCCGTATGTCGTGTTACAAATCCTTCGATAAAACCAGCGAATATAAATATAGGTACAGTACCGACAATAATCTTCATTCCCCTTTTCGCACCATGACGAAAAGATACGATACGCGAATACGTGCCAGGGAACAGCCAGCTGTTACCCATCGCCAACCCTGCCGCTCCTGCAATAATCAATGCAGAAATCTCAAGTGTTCCATGAAGGAAAACGGCAAGAAAAGATTCATACAAGAGACCATGCTGGGCGAAGAATGTCTCAAAGCATCCCAACATCACACTGTTTTGGAATATCAGAAAACCCGTGGCGATACTGGTAAATATACCAGAAACAAATTCCAGGAATGACACCCTAATGTTATTGAGGGTAATGCCCAAGAACATATTCAGTTCATCTCCACCATCATAAACCGCCATCGGTTTTCCATCCTTGATATTCTGCAATGTCATATCCACATAATAATCTCCCAATATAATACGACAAAAGTCGGTATCAAAACATTGGGATACCACACCGATGAATACACTGATGAAGAATATGCAGAAAGAAGCCAAAAGTAACTTTCGAGCCTCAAACATCGTCAAAGGAACTTCCTGCGTCCAAAACGTAATCAGGCGAGACCACTTCTCCCGTTTGTTACGATAAATGGAATTATGAAGGCTTGAAGCCAGATTGTTGAGATAAAGGGTAATACGAGAATTTGGGTAATGTGTTTGCGCAAAAGCCAAGTCAGATGTAAGGTCGGTATAAGTATCGGCCAAAACATCAGGCGTTTGGGAAGCGGCATCGTCAATAATGATCTCTGCACGTTGCCATTTATCTATGTTATTTCTTATAAAGGCAAATTCTTTCACAATTCTTTTATTATAAGGGAAAATTCGGTTACGATTATTTTATTTTTCCTAAAAATTGATGCAAATTTAAGTAATTATTCTTATATTTGCAAACAATTTAAGCATTATCTTCTTAAAACAATAGAAAAATGACAAATTCAAACATCATAACCAATCAATTTGTAAGAATCAACCAAACACCAGCGAGTATCGGTGAACGAGTGTTGGCTCGCATCCTTGACACCATATTCATATCTTTTGGATTCACTGGTGTCTATTTGTTGTTTGATGGGCTTATGGGGAGCATGGACGAAACACGTTGGCTCATGTTCTTATTCTTTATGCTTGTCATATTTATCTGGATGTATGATTTCTGGTGGGAAACATTCAACAACGGACAGACTCCGGGGAAATATATCATGAAGTTAAGAGTCATCAACAAGAATGGGTCACGACCAACCATGGGCTCTTTTTTCATGAGATGGCTTCTCAGCACAATAGACGTAGGATGTGGGGGTATTGGCATGCTCTTCATCATACTCACCAAAAATTCACAACGATTAGGAGACTTGGCAGCAGGAGCAATGGTCATCAAACTTACCGACATCCGAAAGATACACATCTCCCTGGACGAATTCTATTATGCCAAGAAAGATTACCATCCTGTATATGAGGAAGCCAAGAATCTCTCACAAGCACAAGTCGCCGTCATAGAGAAAGCCCTGTATTCCTCCAATGACAACCATGAAAACCAAATAGAGACCTTGGCAGATAAAGTCGCGAAGTTCCTCAAGGTGCAGCCCAAAGAAAATAGCAAGGAAAAATTCCTTGCTACCATTCTTTATGACTATAATTATTATCTCATGGAATTAATCTAAACTACCCATGCAGGAGCACAGCGCCCTCCTGCTTCTTGCCATCCATCAGAATTCTCATCGGATGCTCGAAGCGAACATGGCGCACATACTGCGTTTCCTCTACTGCCGGCATCGCATCCAATATCTCCTTATTGACGAATCCTCCTTCTTCTGTGTTTGTATCTACCGTAAAGTAACCTACCCCGAAAGAGGTAAGATTCTGGAAGAAATGGGTGCCCTGACTTGGGTCGATATTATAGTTCTTCAACGCTACTTCTACGATGACACGGGCGGCACTGATATGCGGCCACTTGACCGGAACGCCTAAATAATGATCGCTTGAACCCCAGCGGCCAGGTCCTATCAAGACGTAATTCTTTCCTTCGGCAAGGAACTTGCGGTTGATTCGTTCTATATCATCAGCCACATAGAAATTGTTCATCGCAGAGAACTGATCATCATATTTAACATAGACTACATCTGTGACGTCCTCACTGATTCCATGTCCCAATGAATTGTGGGAACGGAGCAGACAATCTGCATCTGGTATCGCCTTCACATCCTCATCAAGCATCTCCTTAGCATCCACTATCGGACGAATCTGGAGGAGATAGAACTCGCAGGTTTTATCATCATTGATATTGCATGCAAACTCGATTTCCACAGGACGACGCATCGCCTCGGATCCAGATTTCATCGACATCTGCATCAGCTCCGGCAGTGGTACCACGCCATGCTGGAGTACACTGGCAAAGGTAATCAGCTTTCTTCCTGTTTCATACACGCCATCATTGATGACTTGATCGTATGGGTCGAAAGTAGAGGCGATATAGGTAAGACTCTGGTCTTCTACCGCATCCTTCACACGGAGCTTGAGGATATTGAAACCATCATCCACCTTGAAATCCTCACCCACATGTTGCATGTCGAGAGCATAGAACTGGGTTTGGGTATCACGCAAAGCCATCTCCATCTCTGAAGTCTGTAGCACTTGGGTTGGATGATAAGGGCAAACTCTCAAGGTTTGTCCGCCATCAACGATATATTTCCCCAATCCAAGAGCCAGACTGGCAATACCTTCCTCCGCCGTTTCGTCGCCAATCGGATAATAATTGAGGGAGCGTAGCACACCACTCATCGTCGGATAAAACCGGTCGCCATAATTCTTACCCACTACCTGCTGCAGAATAACAGCCATCTTCTCCTGATCAATCACATTGCTGGTAGCTGTCATATACGCCTTCGAATCACGATAGAAAACAGAAGCATATACTCCCTTTATCGCACAAGCCAACATCTGGAGCATCTGATACTTATCCTCCAGATATGGAATCATATAGGTGGAATAAATTCCTGCGAAAGGCTGATAGTGAGCATCCTCAAGAAGCGAACTTGAACGGATGGCTATAGGACTCTTCGTTGCCTCAAAGAAAGTGAAAAAATCAGCAATCAGGGAATCCGGTAACTGAGCATGAAGGAAATGCTTCAATATCTCCTCATCACTTGCATCACTTAAAGCTATCGGATAGAGATTATTGCTCATCATAAACTCATCAAAAATATCAGTACAAAGCACGACTGTTTTTGGAATCTGAACAGTGGCATTCTCATACTGATTGAACTCCGGATGACGCTTGATGATATTGTCGAGGAAAGCCAGTCCTCTACCCTTTCCACCCAAGGAGCCTTCACCGATACGGGCAAAGTGGGCATACTTATCGAACTTCATTCTATCAAAGACTGCCACGACTCCAAGATTTTTCATATGACGATATTGCACAATGGCATCAAAGATAATCTGACGGTGGGCATCCACATCTTGAAGTTTTTGCCAGGTGACATGCTTCAAGAAAGCAGATACAGGGAAGATGGCTCGGGCGCACAACCAACGGCTCATGTGATTACGACTGATGTGATAAAGCATCGAGTCGTTAGGAATATTGAAAATATTATCCTGCAGTTCCTTTAAACTGCGGATACGCATGATCTCCTCATGAGTTTTCGGATCTCTGAAAATGAAATCGCCAAAGCCCATGTGTTCCTCCATCAAACGACGCAAATCCACACTCATCTTCTTGGAGTTCTTATCTACAAAACGAAAACCTTCAGCCTCTGCCTTTACTCGATTTTCACTCTCAGAACTCTCGAGGATAAGAGGCACAAAGGAATCATTCTTTCGGATATAACGGAAAAGCTGCAAACCCGCATCTGGACATTTTTCACGACCAAAAGTATCCGTTGCATGCTTTGGCTGCACATCCTCATCCACAACATTACCAAAAGCTTTGGCTGCACTCTTTAAAGGAAAACGAGCATCACTAATGACACCAAGGGTATTATCAGAATACTTGTCATACAGTTTTTTTGCCTCTTCATAAGTACGTGCCAATACCACTTTCGGACGACCACGCATACGCATGGTAGCTGCATGACGGTTCAGCGCTTCTTTGGAGAAGTTCTTACTCTGTTCAAGAATATAATTATAAAGATTTGGCAGAATAGAACTATAGAAACGTATAGAATCTTCTACCAAAAGTATCATCTGGACACCTGCCTCCTGAATATCATGCTCCAAATTCATCTTATCCTCTATCAACTTAATAATAGAAAGGATCAAGTTGGTATTACCCAACCAACAGAATACGTAATCGAAGATGCTCAAATCCTCATTCTGCATACGCTTGGTAATACCATGAGAGAATGGAGTCAACACAACACAATGAATATTAGGAAACTTACCTTTGATATCGCGGGCAACATCGAAAGCATCATTATCAGCATTACCTGGCATACAAATCACCAGATCTACAATTGTAGAACGCAAGACTCCAGCTGCCTCTTCTGTGGTAGAAACTTGGGTAAAAGTTGGCGGATAACGTAATCCTAACTCCATATACTCATTGTATATCTTTTCTTCAATACGCCCATCGTCCTCTAACATGAAGGCATCATAAGGGTTAGCTACAATAAGTACATTGTATATGCGACGCATCATCAGATTAACAAATGATACATCCTTTAAATAGAATTTATTCCACTCTTGAGGTACATTATTCTCCATAATTGTAAGATTTAGCAATGCAAAGATACTGTTTTTCTTATATTTACTTGCATTTTTCAACATATTTTTTTAAATTTGCAGCATTATAATAGAATTTATAGATATATTACGCTGTAAAATCAATAGATAAAACCATAAACTATGTTTAGATTTAAAGAAGCATTTCTTGCTAAATATAAAGGAAAAGAGATAGCAGACATTAAAGAGGGAGGAAAAATCCTCCTGAAAATCTTGCCGTGCTTTTTCACTATATTCAGCATGCCGTGTATGGCGCAAAAGCAGCATGGAAAAGCATCCTATTATTCTAAAAAAATAACGGGAGCCAGAACTGCCAGTGGACAGAAACTTCACCACGACAGTTTGACGTGCGCCCATAGATTCTATCCATTTGGTACCAAGCTGAAAGTAACAAATCTCAGTAATAAAAAAACAGTTATAGTGAAGGTTACAGACAGAGGCCCCTATGGTAGAGGACGAATTATTGATCTCTCGTGGGGTGCTGCTAAAGCTATAGGTATGTTATCACAAGGTGTAGCTACTGTAAAAGTAGAAATGATAGACAAGCCTATTCCTTATCGCCCAGAAGATCCAAAATTACCTCATATCGACTTTGAAGTAGCAGAATCAGACTATGATTTTCCTCAGAAATGGAATAACAAAGAAAAACATGAGAGTAAGCCGCACCAAAATGGAGCAGAATCAGGCAAAAAAGAACATTTAAACAAACATCAAAAGGATATTAAAGAAGAACAACAAGAGCATAAAAACAAAATAGGAAAATTCTCAGAGCATAAAAACAAAACCGGGAACTTTGCTGAGCATAAACATAATACGGGACAAAATCATAAAACAGAACACTATCAAAGCAAAGAAGGAAATAAGACAAAAAGGAAATAGAATAAACAAAGATAAAGAATGATTTGAGATAATCATTTTCAAAATAAAAGCAAAAAAGCCTCAGTAAGAAAACTTCAAGATCTTACTGAGGCTTTAAAATATTCTAAATACCATTCTCATAAATAAATAAGAGAAAATGAAAGTCTTAAGAAACTAAGAAAACACTAACACTATTTAGTCGTAGGTATATTAAATTCATTCACCTTAGAAATTGCTTTATCTCCATGAATTACAGATACACAAAATCGAGCTATACCAGGCTTTAAACGTGAGTCTGCCTTTACCATAGCAGTATAACGAATACCTTTACCGGCATCTATTTTTTCCACATGTATATTTGGAGATATGTAGATATGCTTATTTCCTGTGGTTTCGACAACTGTAGGAACTACATCATAGACAGGACGATTTCCACGATTGAAGACTTCAAATATAACTTTGCAAGTTTCATTCCTATTCAGCTCGTTATCTTGATTATCATCCACAAAACGAGCATTGACGATTTCCAATAAAGGACAATAAGATAAACCAGCAGTATTAATTTCATCAACGGTGCTGCTTGAACTTGGATAAGAAGTTATAGGCTGTTGAGCACTATATGAACCTGTATAGTCTGAACCCGTAAAATCATATAATCTATCATCTCCACTATTGGTAGAATCAAAACCACTGTTAGTGTTTGGATTATATAAATAGGTATCATCAGCATTATGCGAAGACCTGTCATATCCTTGGTTGCTTTGATAATCTGCATCTTGTCTTTGACGGATACGCTCCCGTCTTTGTTGAATACGCTCCTCTTGTTGCTGATCAGCCTGATTACCTATAGCCGCACCTACAGCAGCACCACCAGCCATACCAATGATTGTACCAATATCAGAGCCACGAGGGCCACCAGCTATTCCACCAATAGCAGAACCTAAAATAGAACCAAACGATCCACCAACATATGCGCCACTACCAGTATAAGTTCCACAACTACTAAGAAGTAACGCAGAACTAAATAATAAAATCAAAGGCTTTTTCATATCTAAATAAAATTAAATCCTACATTTGTGAACATACTATATATTCATTTGATGGTGCAAAAATAAGAAATAAAAAGCAAAGTCTAACAACAAAATCCCTAAAAATATAGGGAAAATCCCTAAAAAACAAAACAAAAAAGCGCTTTCATCAAAAAGATGAAAGCGCTCATATTGAGATATTGAAATTATTCAGCCTTTGGAGCTTCCTCAGCTACAGTCTCAGCAGCTGCATTCTCAGCAACTGGAGCATCCTCAGCCTTAGCCTTGCGGCTACGACGAGTCTTCTTAGCTGCTGCCTTAGGAGTCTTAGCCATGTTCTCATCAAAGTCAACAAGCTCGATGAATGCGATTTCAGCAGCATCACCCTGACGAGTACCCAACTTGATAATACGTGTATAACCACCAGGACGATTAGCTACCTTCTCTGCAACCTCACCAAAGAGAGCCTTAACAGCATACTTGTTCTGAAGATAACGGAAAACAACACGACGTGAAGTTGTAGTATCATTCTTTGAACGAGTAATTAATGGCTCAACATACTTCTTAAGAGCCTTTGCCTTTGCAAGAGTCGTAGTGATTCTTTTGTGCTCACTCAAGATAAGAGATGTTGCCATGTTAGCCAACATCGCATTACGATGAGAAGCAGTACGACCTAAATGGTTGAATTTTTTATTATGTCTCATTTTAATTTAAATCATTTAAGACAAGAGATTAACCCTCCTTGTCTAATTTATACTTTGAAATATCAGTTCCAAAAGAAAGATTCAGACTCTCGAGCAAATCATCAAGCTCTGAAAGCGATTTCTTACCAAAATTGCGGAACTTCAAGAGATCAGTCTTATTATACTGAACCAAATCACCTAAGGTCTCTACATCAGCTGCCTTCAGACAGTTGAGTGCACGAACACTAAGATTCATATCTACGAGACGAGTCTTAAGCAACTGGCGCATGTGAAGAACTTCTTCATCAAACTCCTGATTACTCTCTTGGTCTGGACTTTCAAGAGTAATTTTCTCATCAGAGAAGAGCATAAAATGATAAATAAGAATCTTCGCAGCCTCTTTCAATGCATCCTTTGGACTAATGGAACCATCTGTTGTAACTTCAAGAGTCAGCTTGTCATAATCAGTTTTCTGTTCAACACGATATGGCTCAACTGCATACTTTACATTACGAATAGGGGTGTAGATGGAATCGATTGGGAGAACGTTGACGTCAGTGCAGAATTGACGATTCTCATCAGCAGGAACGTAACCACGACCCTTGTTAATAGTAAGATCAATCTGCATCGAAGCTTTGGCATCTAAATGACAAATCACCAAATCAGGGTTTAACACTTCAAATCCAGTCAGATACTTACCAATATCACCTGCCTTGAATTCTGTAGAATTCTCAACGGTGATACTAACTTTCTCATTCTCGAATTCTTCTACTACTTGCTTGAATCGAACTTGCTTGAGATTCAAGATAATGTTGGTAACATCTTCCTTTACACCAGGAACTGAAGAAAATTCATGCTCAACACCACTAATACGGATAGTATTGATTGCATAACCCTCCAGCGATGAAAGGAGAATGCGGCGTAAGGCGTTACCGATGGTAACTCCAAAGCCAGGCTCTAAAGGACGGAATTCAAACTTTCCGAACTTATCATCAGCCTCCAGCATTACTACTTTATCAGGTTTTTGAAATGCTAATATCGCCATTAATTTAATGATTTATTTAGAGTACAACTCAACGATTAACTGCTCCTTAATGTTCTCAGGGATATCGGCACGCTCTGGCTTGTGCAAGAATTTACCGCTCTTAGAATTGTCATCCCATTCGATCCATGGATATTTGCTATGATTGAAACCAGCAAGTGCTGCCTCTACAACTTCGAGAGATTTAGACTTCTCACGAACACCGACAACCATACCTGGCTTAACAGCAAAAGAAGGAATGTTAACTACCTTGCCATCAACAACGATGTGCTTGTGACCAACCAACTGACGAGCTGCAGCACGAGTTGGAGCGATACCCAAACGGAAAACAACGTTATCAAGACGGCTTTCAAGATTCTGAAGGAGAACCTCACCGGTAATACCATCAGCCTTAGCTGCCTTTTCGAACATATTACGGAACTGACGCTCTAATACACCATAAGTGTATTTAGCTTTCTGCTTCTCTGCCAACATGACACCATACTCAGACATTTTTCTGCGACGGTTATTGCCATGCTGTCCAGGAGGGAAGTTTCTCTTGGACAAAACTTTGTCTGCGCCGAAGATTGGTTCACCAAAACGGCGTGCAATTTTAGATTTCGGACCTATATATCTAGCCATAATATAAAAAAAATGCTATAATTATTTGTATCTTAAATACTATATAAAGCGTTATACACGACGACGCTTAGGAGGACGACAACCATTATGTGGTAATGGAGTTACGTCAACAATCTCTGTAACCTCGATACCTGCACCATGAATAGCACGGATAGCAGACTCACGACCATTACCTGGACCCTTAACGTATGCCTTAACCTTGCGAAGACCAAGATCAAAAGCTACCTTAGCGCAATCCTCAGCTGCCATCTGAGCTGCATAAGGAGTATTCTTCTTAGAACCACGGAAACCCATCTTACCAGCAGAAGACCAAGAGATAATTTGACCTTCATTATTAGCAAGAGATACAATAATGTTATTGAATGAGCTATGTACGTGGAGCTGACCAATAGCGTCAACGCGTACGTTTCTCTTCTTAGATGTTGCTTTTTGCTTTGCCATAATTAATTTCCTCCTTAGAATTACTTAGTAGCCTTCTTCTTATTAGCAACAGTCTTCTTCTTACCCTTGCGAGTACGAGCATTATTCTTTGTGCTCTGACCACGAACAGGAAGACCATTACGATGTCTAACTCCACGATAACAACCAATATCCATCAGTCGCTTAATGTTCATCTGGATCTCAGAACGGAGATCACCTTCAACTTTGAACTCAGCGCCGATAATTTCACGGATCTTGGCTGCCTGATCGTCAGACCATTCGCTGACTTTCAAGTCACGGCTTACACCTGCCTTATCCAATATCTTTGCTGAACTACTTCGACCAATACCGTAGATATAGGTCAATGCGATTTCGCCACGCTTATTCTGGGGCAAATCTACTCCAACAATTCTTATTGCCATTGTTTAATAAAAAATTAAAAAATTAATACCTTTCGTTAAAAGCGGTGCAAAAGTACGACTTTTTTTTCAAATAGCCATGCTTTTACAAAACTTTAACATTAACCCTGACGTAATTTCATCTTAGGGTTCTTCTTGTTGATAACGAACAGACGACCTTTACGACGAACAATCTTACAGTCTGCTGAACGCTTCTTTAATGATGCTCTTGTCTTCATAACCTTATATATAAATATTATTTATATCTAAAAACAATTCTACCCTTTGTAAGGTCATAAGGGCTCATTTCTACCTTAACCTTATCACCAGGCAAAATTTTGATGTAATGCATTCTCATCTTACCAGAGATATGAGCTGTAATATCAACACCATTCTCTAATTCTACCCGGAACATAGCGTTGGATAACGACTCTACAATTGTTCCGTCTTGTTCAATAGCGGCTTGTTTTGCCATAATTAAAATTTTTGTCCTTCTAAATGTTCAACTTCTACGAATGAAGATAAAATTTCAGCTTTACCTTTTCGAACAACTATCGTATGCTCAAAATGAGCAGCAGGTTTGTGATCCAAAGTAACAATACTCCATTTATCAGCAAGCATACCTATCTTACGATTTCCCATAGTAACCATTGGTTCTATGGCTAAACACATGCCGGATTTTAGCAAAATACCATTTCCTTTACTCCCATAATTAGGAACAGAGGGATCTTCGTGCATCTCTTTACCAATTCCGTGCCCTGTAAGTTCTCGTACGATACCATACCCGAATGATTGGCAGTAATCTTGTATCGCAAAACCAATGTCACCAATGTGATTTCCAGCTACGGCTTGTTCAATTCCTAAAAATAATGATTTTTTAGTAACTTCAAGCAATTTACGTTTTTGTTCGGAAATATCACCGACCGCAAATGTATAACAGCTATCACCATTATATCCATCAAGTAATGTTCCGCAATCAATAGAAATTATATCTCCATCATCAAGAACATCATTGTCAGAAGGAATACCATGTACTACAACATCATTAATAGATGTACAAATACTAGCAGGAAAAGACTCTCCATATGGATTAGGAAAATTTTTAAACGTTGGAATAGCACCATGATCACGGATAAATTCCTCTGCTATCCTATCCAAATGAAGAGTCGTCACACCTGGTTTTATATGTTTACCTAATTCTGCAAGAGTCAGACCAACGAGTTGGTTTGCCTTACGCATTAGATTAATTTCATCCTCTGTCTTCAGAAATATCTTCATTTCAAAAGAAAAAGATTAATATGCAGCAACACCACCTTGGCGGGTATGGCCCGAATTTAAAAGACCATCATAGTGGCGCATAAGCAAGTGACTCTCGATCTGCTGTAAGGTATCTATAACTACACCCACTAAAATCAACAGAGAGGTTCCTCCAAAGAATTGAGAGAAAGCCTGCTGAACATCGAGAAGTCCTGCAAGTGCAGGCATAATCGCAATAAATGCTATAAATAATGAACCTGGTAAAGTAATACGAGACATTACGGTATCAATGTACTCAGCAGTATCCTTTCCTGGTTTAACACCTGGAATGAAACCATTGTTACGCTTCATATCCTCAGCCATCTGAGTTGGGTTCAATGTAATAGCAGTATAGAAATATGTAAATGCAATAACCAAGATTACATAAACAACATTATACAACAAACTGCGGTTATCCATCAACTGCTGAACAACGCTGGAAGCATTTTCAGACTGATAGCGAACTATCGCCAATGGAATGAACATTAAAGCCTGAGCAAAGATGATAGGCATTACGTTGGCTGCAAAAAGTTTCAAAGGGATGTACTGACGAGCACCACCATATTGCTTATTGCCGACCAGACGCTTAGCATACTGAACAGGTATTTTACGAGTACCTTGCACCAAAAGAATAGAAGCACAAACTACAGCATAAAGGATCAAGATCTCAACGATAAACATAATAAGACCACCACCAGAAATTGCCTGCAAACGAGAAGTAACCTCCTGAACGAATGCCTGTGGCAAACGGGCGATAATACCAATCATAATAATCAGAGAAATACCATTACCAACACCTTTATCAGTAATACGTTCACCTAACCAAAGGATAAACATACTTCCTGCTGCAAGAATAATAGTAGCCGGAATCATGAAGACCGTCCAACTGATACCAGTTGCCAAAGCATTAGCTGCTTGCATCTTCAAGTTCAAAAGGTAACTAGGAGCCTGAAAGACCAGAATGGCTACAGTCAGGACTCTAGTGTACCATTGTATTTTTTTGCGGCCACTTTCACCTTCACGCTGCATCTTCTGGAAATAAGGCACAGCGACAGCGAGAAGCTGCATAACAATTGAAGCTGAGATATAAGGCATAATTCCTAATGCAAATATAGACGCATTGGAAAATGCACCACCAGAGAACATGTCCAAAAGCGACATAAGACCGCCAGAGGTCTGCGACTGAAGTTTTTCCAACATGCTCGGATTGATACCAGGAAGTACAACAAACGAGCCAAAACGGTAAATAGCCGTAAACAGAAGAGTAATGAGGAGTCTCTGACGGAGGTCCTCAATCTTCCAACAGTTCTTTAGTGTCTCAATAAACTTTTTCATTTACTTAGATTATAGTTGCGTTACCACCTACTGCCTTGATTGCTTCTTCGGCAGTCTTTGAGAAAGCATTAGCTTCAACTTCCAATTTTGCTTTAAGTTCACCATTGCCGAGAACCTTAACGAGAGCCTTACCATTAGTAAGACCAGCCTCTTTAAGTTCAGCAATACCAATCTTAGTAAGGTTCTTTGCCTCAGCAAGAGCCTGAAGAGTAGAAAGGTTTACAGCAAAATACTCCTTATGGTTGATATTCTTGAAACCAGCCTTTGGAACACGACGCTGCAATGGCATCTGACCACCTTCGAAACCAATCTTTCTCTTATAACCAGAACGAGCCTTGGCACCCTTGTGACCACGGGTAGAAGTACCACCGAGTCCAGAACCTGGACCACGACCAATACGACGACGTGAGTGGGTAGAACCTTCAGCAGGTTTTAAATTATTTAATTTCATAATCGTTCCTAATTTAAAAGATTAATTAATCTACTACATTAACGAGGTGATGAACCTTACGGATCATACCACGGTTGCTAGGAGTATCCTCTACCTCAACAACCTGAGAAATCTTGTGGAGACCAAGACAAGCGAGTGTACGCTTCTGATCTACCGGAGCACCGATTTTACTCTTAATCTGCTTGACTTTAATTGTTGCCATATTCGATAAATCCTAATTAACCGTTAAATACTTTATCCATACTGATACCACGCTCACCTGCAACAGTGTATGCATCACGCATCTGAGCAAGAGCAGCGATAGTAGCCTTTACAAGGTTGTGAGCGTTAGAAGAACCCTTTGACTTAGCAATTACGTCCTTAACACCAACACTCTCAAGTACAGCACGCATAGCACCACCGGCCTTCAAACCGGTACCGGCAGCAGCTGGCTTAAGAAGAACCTTAGCACCACCAAAAGCTACCTCAACCTCATGAGGAACAGTACCCTTTAAAACTGGAACTTTTACCAAATTCTTCTTGGCAGCCTCAGTACCCTTAGCGATAGCAGCAGTAACTTCGCCGGCCTTACCAAGACCATAACCGATAACGCCATTACCGTCACCAACAACGACGATAGCAGCGAATGTGAAAGTACGACCACCTTTAGTAACCTTAGTTACACGGTTGATAGCAACCAAGCGATCCTTAAGTTCTACATCATTATTAACTTTTACTTTATTCATTGCCATAATCGTTTAAAATTTAAGACCACCCTTACGAGCACCATCAGCCAACTCCTTAACACGACCATGGTAAAGATAACCATTACGGTCGAAAACTACTGACTCTACACCAGCAGCCTTTGCCTTTTCAGCAACGAGCTCGCCTACTTTAGCAGCCTGCTCCTGCTTAGGCATCTTCTCCAAACCGAGTGAAGAAGCAGAAGCAAGTGTGGTACCTGTCAAATCATTAATAACCTGAGCGTAAATCTGCTTGTTAGAGCGGAAAACACTAAGACGTGGACGCTCAGCTGTTCCATTAACATTCTTACGAATACGGAACTTTATCTTAATTCGTCTTTCTACTTTCTTTGTTGTCATAATCGTAAATAATTAAAATTACTTAGCTGAAGCACTCTTACCAGACTTTCTGCGAATAACTTCACCCTTGAACAAGATACCCTTACCCTTGTAAGGCTCAGGCTTACGGAAAGAACGAATTTTTGCACAAACGAGTCCTAACAACTGCTTGTCACAAGACTCCAATGTAATGATTGGGTTCTGATTTCTTTCAGACTTAGTCTCAACCTTAATCTCCTTAGGTAACTGAATGAAGATAGGGTGTGTATAACCTAAAGCAAATTCGATGAGATTACCCTGGTTTGAAACACGGTAACCAACACCAACCAACTCCATAGTCTTAGAATAACCAGCGCTAACACCAACAACCATGTTGTTAACGAGAGAACGGTACAAACCATGGAAAGCCTGCTTCTGCTTAGAATTAACAGGACTATTTTCATCAATCTCAAATACAATGTGACCATCTGCAACATTCATCTTGATAGATGGATCAATCCACTGAGAAAGTTCACCCTTAGGGCCTTTTACAGACACTACATTAGAATTAGCATCAAAATTAACGGTAACACCTGCAGGGATACTAATTGGCAATTTTCCTATTCTTGACATATTCAATCCTCCAATTAATAAATATAGCAAAGAACCTCACCACCGATCTTAAGATCAGCAGCCTCTTTGTCTGTCATTACACCTTTGGATGTAGATAAGATAGCAATACCTAATCCGTTAATAACTCTTGGCATGTCCTTGTAACCAGTATACTTACGCAAACCTGGAGTAGAAACACGCTTCAAACACTTGATAGCGTTTTGCTTGGTAGTTGGATTGTACTTCAAAGCAACTTTGATAGTACCCTGAGGACCATCCTCTACAAACTTGTAGTTAAGGATGTAACCTTTCTCGAAGAGGATCTTAGTGATCTCTTTCTTCAAGTTAGACGCAGGAACTTCAACAACACGGTGATGAGCCATGATTGCATTTCTGAGTCTTGTCAGATAATCTGCTATTGGATCTGTCATAAAAATAAAATGTTTAATTAATCGGGACGACCCCGACAATATTAAATAAAATAAATCTTTCTAACCTAAAAGGGGATTACCAGCTAGCCTTCTTAACGCCTGGAATCAAACCTGCTGAAGCCATCTCACGGAACTGGATACGAGAAAGACCGAACTGGCGGATATAACCCTTTGGACGACCAGTGATCTTGCAACGATTGTGAAGACGGATAGGGTTTGCATTCTTTGGAATAGCCTGAAGCTTACGAGCTGCCTCGTATGCTTCAGCTGGGTCATTAGAAGTTGCAATAATCTTTTTCAGTGCTTCGCGCTTTTCAGCGTAACGAGCTACAAGCTTTGCACGCTTAACCTCGCGAGCTTTCATTGATTCTTTTGCCATATCTCTTAGTCTTTATTTGCGTTCTTGAATGGAAGACCGAATGCCTTCAAAAGAGCAAAACCTTCTTCGTCAGTCTTAGCTGTTGTAACGAAGGTAATGTTCATACCCTGGATGCGATCGATTTCATCGATATTAATCTCAGGGAAGATGATCTGCTCAGTAATACCCAAAGTGTAATTACCACGACCATCAAACTTGCTTTCAATACCCTTGAAGTCACGGATACGAGGAAGAGAAACACGAACGAGCTTCTCCAAGAACTCATACATACGCTCACGACGCAATGTAACCATAACACCGATAGGCATCTTCTTACGAAGTTTGAAGTTTGCGATATCCTTCTTAGAATATGTAGCAACAGCCTTCTGACCTGTAATTGCTGTAATCTCATTAATAGCTACATCAACAATTTTCTTGTCCTGTGTAGCATCACCGAGACCCTGGTTGATAACAATCTTCTTCAATACAGGAATCTCCATAGCAGAAGAGTAGTTGAACTGCTTCTGCAAAGCTGGAGCGATTGTCTCTTTATATACTTTCTTTAACTGTGCTGTATCCATTACTTGATTTCCTCCCCTGACTTTTTAGCGATGCGAACAACATTTTTACCCTCATGCTTGATAGCTACTCGTGTAGCCTTGCCACTCTTAGGATCGATCAAGCTCAAATTAGAGATATGAATAGGAGCCTCTTGCTTTACGATGCCTCCCTGAGGATTCTTAGCAGAAGGCTTCATGCTCTTAGATACCATGTGTACACCTTCAACAATGGCACGATTCTCATCAACGAGAACCTTGAGCACCTTACCAGTCTTGCCCTTATCTGCACCGGCAATAACGATAACATTATCGTCTTTCTTTATATGTAACTTACTCATTACTTTAAATTTTTAATAATTAAAGAACCTCAGGTGCCAAAGAAACGACTTTCATGTTGACTGCACGGAGCTCACGAGCAACAGGACCGAAGATACGGCTACCACGAAGCTCACCAGCATTATTGAGCAATACACAAGCGTTATCATCGAAACGGATGTAAGAACCATCAGCACGACGAATTTCCTTCTTTGTGCGAACAATCAAAGCCTTTGATACTGCACCTTTCTTCAAATCACTTGATGGGATAACGTTCTTGACAGAAACGACAATCACGTCACCAACACTTGCGTAACGACGGCCTGTACCACCGAGAACTCGAATGCAAAGAGCCTCGCGAGCACCGCTGTTATCACATACTGTAAGTCTTGATTCTGCTTGTATCATAATTACTTAGCTTTTTCTACGATTTGTACTAATCTCCATCTTTTTGTCTTAGACAGAGGACGAGTTTCCATGATCATAACAGTATCACCTACGTTAGCCTCATTATTCTCGTCATGTGCATGGTACTTCTTTGTCTTCTGGACAAACTTACCATAAATAGGGTGCATTTCCTTGAACTTAGCTGCAATAACAATGGTTTTATCCATTTTGTTGCTAATAACAACACCCTGTCTTACTTTTCTTAAATTTCTTGTTTCCATCTGGACCATTATTATTTGTTAAGTTCTCTCTGACGAAGTTCAGTTTTCATACGTGCGATATCACGACGAGCAACCTTAATCTCTGATGGATTCTCAAGTGGAGTTACATTGTGGTTGATCTTCTTCTTGTTCAAAGCGTCAACTGCTGCCTCCAACTTCTCAACCAATTCCTTGGTTTCGATATTTTTAATTTCTGCGATCTTCATAATTAAGCGTTTTTATCGTAATCACGTCTAACAATAAACTTAGTCTTAACAGGAAGTTTCTGTGCTGCAAGACGAAGACCCTCTTTAGCAACATCAAAACTAACTCCCTCTACTTCGAAGAGAATGCGACCTGGTGTAACAGGAGCAACCCATCCTGCAGGATCACCCTTACCTTTACCCATACGGACATCAGCAGGCTTACGAGTGATAGGCTTATCAGGGAAAATACGGATCCACACCTGACCCTGACGATTCATGTAACGGTTCAATGCTACACGAGCTGCCTCTATCTGACGGCTATCGATCCACTTTGGCTCAAGAGTCTTGATACCGAAAGAACCGAATGCCAATTGTGTACCTCTGTGAGCGTTGCCTTTGTTGCCACGTCCATCTTGAGGTCTTCTATATTTTACTCTTTTTGGCTGTAACATGATAGCTTTCTAATTTAACGGTTATTGTTTTTCTTGCGATTACCACCACGGTTTGAGCGACCGTTACCACGGTTGTTGCCCTTGTTATCAGCAGTAAAGTTAGGAGTAAGATCAGCCTTACCATAAACCTCACCACGGCAAATCCAAACCTTGATACCAAGCAAACCTACCTTAGTAAGTGCTTCGCACTGGCAATAATCGATGTCTGCGCGGAATGTGTGAAGAGGAGTACGACCCTCTTTGTACATTTCCTTTCGTGCCATTTCAGCACCATTCAGACGACCAGTAATCTGAATCTTGATACCCTCAGCACCAGCACGCATAGTGTTGGCAACTGCCATCTTGATAGCGCGACGATAAGCAATCATGTGCTCAATCTGGCTAGCGATGTTCTTACCTACGATAGTAGCATCAAGCTCAGGCTTCTTAACCTCGAAGATGTTGATTTGAATATCTTTCTTATAAAGCTTCTTCAACTCTTCCTTCAACTTATCTACATCCTGACCACCTTTACCAATGACAATACCTGGACGGGCTGTACAAATAGTAATGGTAACAAGTTTCAATGTACGCTCGATAACGATACGAGAAACACTTGCCTTAGCAAGGCGCTCGTTAAGATACTTACGGATTTTCTGATCCTCTACGAGGTTATCACCGAAGTTCTTACCACCGAACCAATTTGAATCCCAACCACGGATAATACCAAGTCGGTTACTTATCGGATTAACTTTCTGTCCCATTCTACTATTTATTTATCGTCATTAGTTTTTGCATCTACAAAAAGAGTAACATGGTTAGAACGCTTGCGAATTCTATAACCACGACCCTGTGGTGCAGGTCTCATACGTTTCATTGTAACGCCTTCATCAACAAAGACCTTACTGATATAAAGCTCACCATCCTCAGCTTTGCGATCATTCTTAGCTTCCCAGTTAGCGATAGCTGAACGGAGTAATTTCTCAACGTCAGCAGATGCCTGCTTCTTAGAGAAGCGAAGTACTCCGAGTGCACGGTTAACCTCCATACCACGAATCATGTCTACAACGTAGCGCATTTTACGTGGAGAAGAAGGAACGCCTACCAACTTAGCGAAGTACAAGTTTTTACGGGCCTCTTTCAATTTCTCAGCCGCAATATGTTTTCTTGCTCCCATTATTTACTTAATATTTTAAATGGTTTAACCCTTAGTTTACTTTCTGTTACCAGAGTGGCCACCGAAACGACGAGTTGGAGCAAACTCTCCAAGCTTGTGTCCTACCATATTCTCTGTAACATAAACAGGGATAAATTTGTTACCGTTATGAACTGCAACAGTATGTCCTACGAAATCAGGAGATATCATTGAAGCTCTAGCCCATGTCTTAACAACATTTTTCTTGCCACTTTCGTTCATTGCAAGAATTTTCTTCTCCAAAGAAACGTTGATATATGGACCTTTTTTAAGTGAACGACTCATAATTTACTCTTTATTTTTTGTTAGCTCTTTCAATAATATACTTGTTAGAAAGCTTCTTAGGTGCGCGAGTCTTAAGACCCTTAGCGTACAAGCCCTTACGTGAACGTGGGTGACCACCACTCTGGCGACCTTCACCACCACCCATTGGGTGATCAACAGGGTTCATAACAACACCACGGTTGTGAGGACGACGTCCCAACCAGCGTGAGCGACCAGCCTTACCAGACTGCTCAAGAGCGTGATCAGAATTACCTACACTACCGATAGTAGCTTTACAAGCACTCAAAATCTGGCGCAACTCGCCAGAAGGGAGCTTAATAACACAATAACTGCCCTCACGAGAAGTCAACTGAGCAAAATTACCAGCCGAACGAACCAACAAAGCACCCTGACCAGGACGCAACTCAATGTTGTGGATCACTGTACCAACAGGGATGTTTGCCAAAGGAAGACAGTTACCGATTTCAGGAGCAGCCTCTGCACCTGACATCAAAGTAGCGCCTACCTGAAGTCCGTTAGGAGCAATAATGTAACGTTTTTCACCATCAGCATAGTAAAGCAATGCGATACGAGCAGAACGATTAGGATCGTACTCGATTGTTTTAACAACTGCTGGAACACCATCTTTCTCACGTTTGAAGTCGATTAAACGATACTTCTGCTTATGACCACCACCAATGTAGCGAACGGTCATTTTACCGGTGTTGTTTCGACCACCGGTAGAACGCTTACCGTAAACGAGAGACTTCTCTGGCACGGATGCAGTAATATCCTCGAACGTGCCAATAACTTTGTGTCTTTGACCCGGAGTAACCGGTTTTAATTTACGTACTGCCATTTTTTATTTTAAATATTGCTATAAAAATCAATTGTTTCGCCCTCTTTCAGAGTAACGATTGCCTTCTTGAACGCATTCTTCTGGCCCTTAACAAGACCTGCCTTAGTATAACGAGCAGAGCGCTTGCCTGAGTAACGCAGAGTGTTTACGTCAACTACTGTAACATTATACAGACTTTCAACTTCCTTCTTAATCTCGAGCTTATTAGCCTCAGGACGAACAACGAAGCCATAGCGGTTAGGCTGCTTGTCTGTAATCTTGGTCATCTTCTCAGTAACCAATGGTTTGATAATAAATGCCATATTCTAATATCTCCTTTTTACTTTGTTAAGATTTGGTCGATTGTCTCAAGCGACTTTTCAGTAATCACTACAACATCAGCATTCAAAATTTTGTACGAATTGACGTTAGATGCGAGGATAACCTCAGAGCGCTGTAAGTTACGAGCAGACAAATATACGTTTTTATTTGATTCTGGCAAAACGAAGAGTACCTTTTTGCCCTCGATTTTAAGATTCTTAAGAACACTTAAGAATTCTTTAGTCTTTGGAGCCTCAAAAGTGAAATCTTCCAACATCACGATAGAGTTCTCCTGAGCCTTGTAAGACAGAGCAGACTTACGAGCAAGAATCTTTACTTTCTTATTCAATTTGAAGCGATAATCACGTGGCTTAGGACCAAAAACGCGAGCACCACCTACGAGTACAGGTGAGTTAATATCACCACGGCGAGCACCACCGCCGCCCTTCTGACGACCAAGCTTACGAGTAGAACCGCTCATCTCGCTTCTCTCCTTAGACTTAGCTGTACCCTGACGCTGGTTAGCGAGATACTGCTTTACGTCGAGATAGAGAACGTGATCGTTAGGCTCAATACCGAAGATTGCATCATTAAGAGCTACCTTACGGCCGGTCTCCTGACCTTTGATATCTAATACGCTAACTTCCATTATTTCTCAATTAAAACAGTTGAACCTTTGCATCCAGCGAAAGAACCCTTCACGATAAGAAGATTCTGCTCTGGAATAACCTTTAACACCTGAAGGTTCTGAGTAGTAACTCTGTCACCTCCCATTTGGCCGCCCATGCGCATACCCTTGAATACCTTAGCTGGGTAAGAACATGCACCAATAGATCCCGGCTTACGAGCGCGGTCATCCTGACCGTGAGTAGACTGACCTACACCACCGAATCCGTGACGCTTAACAACGCCCTGGAAGCCTTTACCCTTTGATGTACCAATGACATCAACGAACTTGCAGTCGTTGAAGATTTCAACTGTAATGGTGTCACCGAGGTTGTACTCCTCATCAAACTTGAACTCGGCCAAGTGCTTCTTAGGTGTTGTGCCTGCCTTCTTGAAGATTCCCATCATAGGCTGAGAAGTTCTCTTCTCTTTAGCCTCACCGAAACCTAACTGATAAGCCTTGTAACCATCCTTCTCTACAGTTTTAACCTGGGTTACAACACAAGGACCTACTTCGATAACAGTGCACGGAATATTCTTACCGTCGGCACTGAAAACGGATGTCATTCCGATTTTTTTTCCAATTAATCCTGGCATTTCAATTTAAATTTAAATAATTAGACTTTGATTTCTACTTCTACACCACTTGGCAATTCAAGCTTCATCAAGGCATCAACTGTCTTAGCTGTTGAGCTGTAGATGTCGATGAGACGCTTGAAATCTGAGAGCTGGAACTGCTCGCGAGACTTCTTATTAACGAAGGTACTGCGGTTTACAGTAAAAATACGCTTGTGTGTTGGCAATGGAATAGGACCACTAACGATAGCGCCTGTTGCCTTAACAGCCTTCACAATCTTCTCAGCTGACTTGTCAACCAACTGGTGGTCGTAAGACTTCAGCTTAATTCTGATTTTCTGACTCATTTTTAAAATTAAGTTATTATTTATATGAATTATTTAGTCTAATGGAAGAAGAGGTACGCTGCTTAAGAGTCATTCGCTAAGCAGCGCCTCATCTTACCGTTATTTCTTATTAAAGGAGTTCTGCGTGACCCTTAACCTCCTCCAACACAGCCTTAGCAATTGTTGAAGAAAGAGGTGCATGATGATCGTACTCCATAGAACTTGTTGCACGACCAGAAGTGATAGTACGCAAAGCTGTTACATAACCGAACATTTCAGCCAATGGAACCATTGCCTTTACGATGCGAGCACCGCTACGACCTTCTTCCATACCCTGAACGAGACCACGGCGCTTGTTCAAGTCACCGATTACGTCACCCATGTTCTCTTCTGGAGTAACAACCTCTACCTTCATGATAGGCTCCATCAAAACAGGACCTGCCTTAGGGCAAAGTACCTTGAATGCCTGATGTGCTACCAACTCGAATGACAACTGGTCAGAGTCAACTGGGTGGAAGCTACCATCGGTCAAAGTTACCTTCAAACCTGTCATTGGGAAGCCACCGAGTACACCATTTGACAAGCAATCAGCGAAGCCCTTCTGTACAGATGGGATGAATTCCTTAGGAACGTTACCACCCTTAACCTCGTTGATGAACTGCAAGTCGCCTTCCTTGTAATCCTCGTCCTTAGGACCGATGGTTACATCGATACAAGCGAACTTACCACGACCACCAGACTGCTTCTTGTAAGTCTCACGGCTCTGAGCTGTCTTAGTAATAGCCTCCTTGTAGTTAACCTGAGGCTTACCCTGGTTACATTCAACCTTGAACTCACGCTTCAAACGGTCGATGATGATATCCAAGTGGAGCTCACCCATACCAGAGATGATAGTCTGACCGCTCTGCTCGTCTGTACGAACTGTGAAGGTTGGGTCCTCTTCAGCCAACTTAGCGAGACCATTGTCCATCTTAGCGATGTCAGCCTGGCTCTTTGGCTCAACTGCAATAGAGATCACAGTATCAGGGAATGTCATAGACTCCAATACGATAGGGTGATCCTCATCACAGAGTGTATCACCAGTACGGATATCCTTGAAACCTACACCTGCACCGATATCACCTGCGTCGATAGACTCCATAGGGATTTCCTGCTTAGAGTTCATCTGGAACAGACGGCTGATACGCTCGCGCTTGCCAGAACGTGGGTTGTAAACATAAGAACCTGCAACAACCTTACCAGAGTAAACACGGAAGAACACCAAGCGACCCATGAATGGATCTGTAGCGATCTTAAATGCGAGAGCAGATGTTGGCTCATCCTCAGATGGCTTACGATCCTCTTCCTCTTCAGTATCAGGGTTGGTACCGATGATATTTGGAGTATCCATTGGTGAAGGCAAGAATGCACATACATAGTCGAGCAATGGCTGAACACCCTTGTTCTTGTATGAAGAACCGAGCAACATTGGGCAGCACTCCATAGCGCAGCAACCCTTGCGGATAGCAGCGAGGAGCTTCTCCTCAGGAATATCCTTACCATCGAGGTAAAGCTCCATAACCTCGTCATCGAAGTTAGCAGCACCCTCAAGAAGCTTATCACGCCACTCAGCAGCCTCATCAGCCAAGTCAGCAGGAATTTCCTCTACATCATACTCAGCACCCATAGTCTCATCGTGCCAAAGGATAGCCTTCATCTTAATCAGGTCAACTACACCCTTGAAGTTCTCCTCAGCACCAATAGGAATCTGAATAGCAATTGGGTTAGCGCCCAAGATATCCTTCATCTGCTGAACTGTTTCGAAGAAGTTAGCACCAGAACGGTCCATCTTGTTTACATAACCAATACGAGGTACATTGTACTTATCAGCCTGGCGCCATACAGTCTCTGACTGAGGCTGAACACCGTCAGCAGCAGAATATGTAGCAACAGCACCATCGAGTACACGGAGTGAACGCTCAACCTCAGCAGTGAAGTCAACGTGTCCCGGAGTATCGATCAAGTTAATCTTATAAGACTTACCAAGATAATTCCAGTTACAAGTAGTAGCTGCAGAAGTAATAGTGATACCACGCTCCTGCTCCTGGGCCATCCAGTCCATAGTTGCAGCACCATCGTGTACCTCACCGATCTTATGAGTCTTACCTGTATAGAACAAGATACGCTCAGATGTTGTTGTTTTACCGGCATCGATGTGCGCCATGATACCGATGTTACGTGTCAAATGTAAATCGCGATTTGCCATTTTCTTATATACCTATTAATTAAATTAGAATCTGAAGTGAGCAAATGCACGGTTAGCCTCAGCCATACGATGCATATCCTCCTTACGCTTAAATGCACCACCCTGGTTGTTGTAAGCATCCATAATCTCGGCAGCCAACTTATCTGCCATAGTCTTACCACCACGCTTACGAGCGAATGTAATAAGATTCTTCATAGAGATACTTTCCTTACGATCAGGACGAATTTCAGTAGGAACCTGGAATGTAGCACCACCGATACGACGGCTCTTAACCTCTACCTGAGGAGTGATGTTATCGAGTGCCTGCTTCCAAATCTCAAGTGCAGACTTTTCCTCGTTAGCCATCTTAGCCTTAACGGTATCCAATGCATTATAGAAAATTTCATATGATGTATTCTTCTTTCCATCATACATCAAGTGATTAACGAACTTTGAGACCTTCTGGTCGTTGAAGACTGGATCTGGGAGGATCACACGCTTCTTTGGTTTTGCTTTTCTCATTTTTAATTGAAAAATTTTAAATTCTGCGGAGGCTGTTTACTGTTCTTCAACGTTCGCACCCGAACATTTACTCAACCTATTTACTTCTCCAGCAAAACGTTTTGAATAAAAATAATGTTTTTACCTAAACTCCCAACCTTCTCCGATCGTGAGTTTTCGGTTTTGTCTAAATTTTAAGAATTACTTCTTAGCCTTTGGACGTTTAGCACCGTACTTAGAACGACGCTGTGTACGATTTGCAACACCTGCAGTATCAAGAGTACCACGAACGATGTGATAACGTACACCTGGAAGATCTTTAACACGACCACCACGAACCAACACGATTGAGTGCTCCTGCAAATTGTGACCCTCTCCTGGGATGTAAGAGTTAACCTCTTTAGAGTTTGTCAAACGAACACGAGCAACCTTACGCATTGCTGAATTAGGCTTCTTAGGAGTTGTGGTGTAAACACGAACGCAAACACCACGACGCTGAGGACATGAATCCAAAGCTGGTGACTTGCTCTTGTCAACCAAAACCTGTCTGCCTTTTCTTACCAATTGTGAAATAGTAGGCATAATTAAACTTTTTAATTTATATATTATTTTTTTGTTATTATCTACCAATTTTTCGAAGAAGCCACTTCGTCGGTGCCTTTTTCGGGGTGCAAAGTTACGATTTTTCCTTTAAACCACCTAATTTATCTAAAAGCAAATTTCATGCAACTTTAAATTTTAACTAAAAATAACTTTTCTATATTGAAATTAAAAAGCAAATGGGTAAAATTGACCCCTTTTGCAGCAATTGTTACAATGTTGTTAGAGCTTTTCTATAGTATGTCTGTTAGGTTATAACGACTCTGTTAATATCAGTTTTTTATTGGCTAATTTAGTATAAGAAAGTATGCTATACGAAGGGTTAAGCTTCACCCTTTGGAATCTTGAATGGAGCGATTGGCTCTTCAGGTGCCTGTGGCAACTTGATTGTACCAAATGCCTGTTCGAAATTATAGATATTACTCTGCAGAGCCTGCAACAAACGCTTAGCATGTTCTGGAGCCATAATCACGCGACTCTTAATCTGTGGCTGTGGCATTCCTGGCATTACGCATGCAAAGTCTAAGATGAAATCTGAAGTGGAGTGAGTGATGAGCGCCAAATTAGAATATGTGCCCTCTGCTACTTCAGGATTAATACCCATTTGAAACTGGTTCTGATTGTCTTTTTTATTATCTTCCATATTTCTTTAAGTTTATAAGGTAAAACATTTAATTAACGGATGCAAACTTACACAAAAAATCTGATATGAGCAAACTTTTTAGCTATTTTTTAAAGAAAGACAGAAATAAAAAGCGAAACAAATGAGAATAATAAGGGAAACAAATGAGAATAGGAACTACAAATTTCTGAGAATCAAAGATTAAACATCAAAGGGCAAAAGCAAATTCGTCTTAGAATAAAAGCCAAAGATCATATAAACAAAATGGGTATATCATTGCTGACATACCCATTTTTATTATGTATATATACATTATTATATTTGTATATAGAAATCTATTTACTGTTATCTCCTATTTATTATAGAAGTCAAGCAGCATTACTCACCAATAGAAGGGTCTGTATAGTCGAGTACATTCTTTCTGTTGGCCTGCATACGCTCATATTCTTCCTTAGAGCCTACGATAAGTTTATCCCACTGACGAAGACCAGTACCTGCAGGAATCAAGTGTCCGCAGATTACATTCTCCTTCATACCCTCGAGATAATCTACCTTACCACGGATGGCTGCCTCATTCAAGACCTTAGTAGTTTCCTGGAATGATGCAGCACTCATGAAGCTCTTAGTACCAAGAGCTGCACGGGTGATACCCTGAAGAATCTGAGTAGATGTAGCAGACACAGCATCACGTACCTGAACGAGTTTCTTGTCACGACGCTTCAATGCAGAGTTCTCATCACGCAACTTACGGGCTGTAATGATCTGACCAGGCTTGAGATTCTCGCTATCACCGGCATCGGTAACAACCTTCTTACCCCAGATACGATCATTCTCTTCTGCAAAGTCGAGTTTATCTACCAACTCCTGTTCAAGGAATGTAGTATCACCTGGATCGTCGATTCTAACCTTACGCATCATCTGGCGCACAACAACCTCGAAGTGCTTATCGTTGATAGCCACACCCTGAAGACGATATACGTCCTGAATCTGGTTTACGATATACTCCTGAACGGCAGTAGGACCCATAATAGCAAGGATATCGCCTGGAGTTACACTACCATCAGACAATGGAGTACCTGCACGTACGGCATCGTGCTCCTGTACCAGAATCTGCTTTGAAAGAGATACGAGATACTTCTTCTGGTCACCAGTCTTAGAAGTAACGATAATCTCACGGTTACCACGTTTTACCTTACCCATTGTTACCTCACCGTCGATTTCAGAAACGACAGCTGGGTTAGATGGATTACGTGCCTCAAGCAACTCGGTTACACGTGGAAGACCACCGGTGATATCACCAGCACCACCTACGGCACGTGGAATCTTAACCATTACCTCACCAGTCTTGATAGTTTGACCATCCTCAACAGCCAAGTGACCACCTACAGGGAAGTTATAAGTACCGAGAACCTCACCATTAGCACCGATTACATCACAAGATGGAACCATTGCCTTATTCTTAGAGTCGGTGATGATCTTCTCCTCAAGACCAGTAGTTTCATCGACCTCAGCACGATAAGTAGCATCTTTCTGTACATCATTGAATTTCAATGTACCAGCATACTGGCTCACGATTACGGCGTTGAATGGGTCCCACTTAGCAATGACAGTACCCTTATCTACGATTTCACCTTCTTTATGATAGAGAGAAGAACCATAAGGTACATTCAATGAAGAAAGAATGATATTTGTATTAGGATCTACAAAACGGATTTCAGCAAGGTGGCTTACAACCTTCTCGCAATTAATATCGTTACCTTCCTCATCTTCCTCTACGAATGGAACAGTGCTCAACTCGTCGAATTCGATACGTGCCTTGTTCTTTGCCTCGATCTTAGCATTAGCAGCAGCGTTGGAAGCAATACCACCGGCGTGGAATGTACGGAGAGTCAACTGAGTACCAGGCTCACCGATAGCCTGTGCTGCGATGACACCCACAGCCTCACCCAACTGTACCATGCGGGCAGTAGCCAAGTTGCGGCCATAGCACTTCATGCAGACACCCTTCTTGCTTTCGCAAGTGAGTACAGAGCGGATTTCCACACTTTCGATAGGAGAATTCTCGATTGCCTTAGCCTTAGCTTCAGTAATCTGATCACCAGCAGCAACAATCAATTCGCCAGTTGTAGGATGGATTACATCGTGTACAGAAACACGGCCCAAGATACGCTCATAGAGAGAAGAGATAACCTCATCACCATTCTTCAAAGCTGTGCAAACCAAGCCGCGCAATGTACCACAATCCTCTTCAGTAATGATCACGTCATGAGAAACGTCTACAAGACGACGGGTGAGGTAACCTGCATCGGCAGTCTTCATAGCGGTATCGGCAAGACCCTTACGCGCACCGTGGGAAGCGATAAAGTACTCCAACACAGACATACCCTCCTTAAAGTTGGAAAGGATAGGGTTTTCAATGATCTGCGCACCTTCAGCACCAGCCTTCTGAGGCTTAGCCATCAAACCACGCATACCAGACAACTGCTTAATCTGATCCTTAGAACCACGGGCTCCAGAATCAAGCATCATATACACTGCATTGAATCCCTGGTCAGCCTCGGTCATTTCCTTCATCAGGATATTACCCAAGTCGGTGTTAACGTGAGTCCAAGTATCAATTACCTGGTTGTAACGCTCCTTGTTGGTAATGAAACCCATATTATAGTTGTTGGTGATTTCCTCAATCTCCTTCTGACCTCTTGATACGATTTTCTCCTTCTCTGGTGGGATAATGATATCACCAAGGTTAAATGAAAGACCTGCAACATAAGCCATGCGGTAACCCAGGTTCTTGATACCATCAAGGAATTCACAAGCCTGTGCCATACCCACACTCTTGATTACGTCAGAAATCAGGCCACGCAATGTCTTCTTTGAGATGACATCATTGAAGAAGCCTACCTCTTCTGGAATAATCTGGTTGACGATCACACGACCTACAGATGTTTCCACCATACGCTTCTGTGGCTTGCCATCTACAACATCGTTAACGATTACCTTAACCAGAGAGTGAAGATCGCAACGACCTTCATTACGGGCAATCAGAGCCTCTTCCGGACCGTAGAATGTCAAACCTTCACCCTTAGCACCTGGACGGATCTTAGTAATATAGTAAAGACCGAGCACCATATCCTGAGAAGGAACGGTGATAGGCGCACCATTGGCAGGGTTCAAGATGTTGTGGCTCTGGAGCATCAGAATCTGTGCCTCCAATACTGCCTCATTGCTCAATGGAAGGTGAACAGCCATCTGGTCACCATCGAAGTCGGCGTTGAACGCAGTACAAGCCAATGGGTGTAACTGGATAGCCTTACCCTCAATCATCTTAGGCTGGAAAGCCTGGATACCAAGACGGTGAAGTGTCGGAGCACGGTTCAGCATAACCGGATGACCCTTCATCACGTTCTCCAGGATATCCCAGATAACAGGTTCACGACGGTCAACAATCTTCTTGGCACTCTTAACAGTCTTTACGATACCACGCTCTATCAACTTACGGATGATGAATGGTTTGTAAAGCTCAGCAGCCATCAACTTAGGAAGACCGCACTCACCCATCTTCAACTCAGGACCTACGACGATTACGGAACGTGCAGAGTAGTCAACACGCTTACCGAGGAGGTTCTGACGGAAACGACCCTGCTTACCCTTCAAAGAGTCAGAGAGTGACTTCAATGGGCGGTTGCTCTCGCTCTTTACAGCAGAGCTCTTGCGTGAGTTGTCAAACAAGCTGTCCACTGCCTCCTGCAACATACGCTTCTCATTACGGAGAATTACCTCAGGAGCCTTGATTTCTACGAGTCGCTTCAAACGGTTATTACGGATGATAACACGACGGTAGAGGTCGTTCAAGTCAGAAGTAGCAAAACGACCACCATCAAGCGGAACCAAAGGGCGGAGCTCAGGAGGAGTCACAGGAATTACCTTCATGATCATCCACTCTGGCTTGTTGATGCCCTTGCTTGCACGGAAGCCCTCTACTACCTGAAGACGCTTCAAAGCCTCGGTCTTGCGCTGCTGGCTTGAATCATTGTTGGCATGATCGCGAAGCTCGTAAGACAAGCTGTCGAGGTCGATGTTCTGAAGCAGTTCATAGATAGCTTCAGCACCCATCTTGGCAACAAACTTGTTAGGATCATCATCTGCAAGATATTCATTTTCAGGATCCAGATGATTGTCAAGGATATCAATATACTCTTCCTCTGTGAGGAGGTCGAGCTTATGAGAGCCGTTGATTTCGAGACCGTCAGCATCAGTTTTTCCTTCCAGCACACCTGGACGGATCACTACATACTTCTCATAGTAGATGACAGCATCCAATTTCTTGGTAGGCATACCCAGGAGGTAACCTATCTTATTAGGAAGGGAACGGAAATACCAGATGTGAGCAACAGGTACGACGAGTTCGATGTGACCAGCACGCTCACGGCGCACCTTCTTCTCTGTCACCTCAACACCGCATCGGTCGCAGACGATTCCCTTGTAGCGGATACGCTTGTACTTGCCGCAGGCGCACTCATAGTCCTTGGTAGGACCAAAGATGCGCTCGCAGAACAAGCCGTCACGTTCCGGCTTATATGTACGATAATTAATGGTTTCAGGCTTAGTCACCTCACCATACGAATTTTCCAAGATCTCCTCTGGAGAAGCGAGACCGATGGTAATCTTCGTAAAATTATTCTTTACCTTTGTATCTTTTTTGAAAGCCATGTTTCTATATCTAAATTAGGGGTTCTCAAAATTAATCAAGTTTGATGCTCAATCCAAGACCACGAAGCTCATGGAGCAATACGTTGAGAGACTCTGGAATGCCAGGTGTTGGCATTGGGTCGCCCTTCACGATTGCCTCGTATGCCTTGCTACGTCCTACAACGTCATCCGACTTGATAGTCAGAATCTCCTGCAATACGTGGCTTGCACCGAATGCCTCGATGGCCCAAACCTCCATCTCTCCGAAACGCTGACCACCAAACTGTGCTTTACCACCAAGTGGCTGCTGAGTAATCAGAGAGTAAGGACCGATAGAACGAGCGTGCATCTTGTCTTCTACCATGTGACCCAACTTCAAGAAGTAAGTCATACCTACGGTAGCTGGCTGGTCGAACTTCTCACCTGTCTCACCATCATAGAGGTAAGTAGAGCAGAAACGAGGCAGGCCTGCCTTGTCTGTCCATACTGAGAGATCCTCAAGATGAGCACCGTCGAAGATAGGAGTAGCAAACTTCACGCCCAGCTTTTTACCAGCTGCACCCAGGATACACTCAAAGATCTGACCCAGGTTCATACGAGAAGGCACACCCAATGGGTTCAATACCATATCTACAGGACGACCATCCTCCATGAATGGCATATCCTCAAGACGTACCACCTTAGAAACGATACCCTTATTACCGTGGCGACCGGCAAGCTTATCACCTACCTGAATCTTACGCTTCTTGGCGATATAAACCTTAGCCATCTGAAGAATACCTGATGGAAGTTCATCACCGATAGTAATAGCAAACTTGCGACGCTTCAACTCAGCATCCAGCTGCTTGTACTTGCGGATGAAGTTCATGATCAGCTTCTGGATCAAGCTGTTGGCATGCTCATCGTCTGTCCAGTTGTTAGACTGTACACCGTCATATTCGAGGTTCTTCAGAGCAGTTGTAGTAAACTTAGAACCCTTAGTGATAATCTCAGCACCAGAATAGTCTTTCACACCCTGAGAAACCTTGCCCTCAGTCAATGTGAGCAACTTATCTACGAGGATATCCTTCAAGTCCTCACCCTTTGCCTCATATTCCTCGTCGATTTTAGCGAGAATTATCTTATCCTGCTTCTTAGATTCGCGAGTCTTGATAGCACGAGAGAACATCTTCTTGTCGATGACGATACCGCTCAGAGAAGGGTTAGCCTTCAATGAAGAATCCTTCACATCACCAGCCTTGTCACCAAAGATAGCACGGAGCAATTTCTCTTCAGGAGAAGGATCACTCTCGCCCTTAGGTGAAATCTTACCGATCATGATGTCACCTGGCACGATACGAGCACCAACACGTACTACACCATTGTCATCCAGATCCTTAGTAGCTTCCTCACTTACGTTTGGAATATCGCTAGTAAATTCCTCAACACCGCGCTTAGTCTCACGCACGTCGAGAGAATACTCATCTACGTGAACAGATGTCAATACATCATCACGTACCATACGCTCTGAGATAACGACAGCATCCTCATAGTTGTAACCCTTCCAAGGGATGTAAGCCACGAGCAGGTTGCGACCCAAAGCCAACTCACCATTCTCTGTAGCATAACCCTCTGTCAGGATATCACCCTTCTTCACGCGCTGCCCCTTGTTACAGATAGGGCGCAAGTCGATGGTCATATTCTGGTTGGTACGGCGGAACTTAGGAATACGATACTCCTTGAGTGCAGGCTCGAAGCTTACAAACTCCTCATCCTCAGTACGATCGTAGAGAATGCGGATAGTAGTAGCATCTACGTATTCGATAACACCCTCGCCCTCAGCGGTAATCATCGTACGTGAATCCTCACATACCTGCTTCTCAAGACCTGTACCTACGATAGGTGCATCATTGTGAAGCAATGGAACTGCCTGGCGCATCATGTTACATCCCATCAAAGCACGGTGACCATCATCATGCTCCAAGAAAGGAATCAAACCTGCAGATACAGAAGCAATCTGCTGTGGAGATACGTCCACGTAATCTACATTATCTGGAGTTACAACAGGATAATCAGCATCCTGACGGCATTTTACTACGTCGCGGATGAAAGCACCATCCTCTGTCAGAGGTGCATTACCCTGTCCGATAATCTTTTCTTCTTCGTCCTCAGCTGTCAGGTAAACCACATCCTCGTTTGCCATATCCACCTTTCCGTCTCTAACCTTACGGTAAGGAGTTACGATGAAACCGAGGTCATTGATCTTGGCATACATACAAAGTGAAGAAATCAAACCGATGTTTGGACCTTCAGGACTTTCAATAGGACAAAGACGACCATAGTGAGTATAGTGTACGTCACGAACCTCGAAACCGGCACGCTCACGAGACAAACCTCCAGGACCTAAGGCTGAAAGACGACGCTTGTGAGTAACCTCTGCCAACGGGTTGGTCTGGTCCATGAACTGTGACAATGGGTTGGTACCAAAGAATGAGTTGATCACGCTTGAGATAGTCTTGGCGTTGATCAAGTCGGTTGGAGTGAACACCTCGTTGTCACGTACATTCATACGCTCACGGATAGTGCGGCTCATACGAGCCAAACCTATAGAGAACTGATTAGCCAACTGCTCACCTACAGTACGTACACGGCGGTTAGACAAGTGGTCGATGTCATCGACAGTAGCACTTGAATTGATCAGCTGGATCAGATATTTGATAATTTCAATGATATCATCTTTAGTCAAGACACGAACATCCATATCAGTATCGAGTCCCAACTTCTTGTTGATACGGTAACGACCTACCTCACCCAAGTCATAACGCTTGTCAGAGAAGAAGAGGTTCTGGAATACTTCGCGAGCACTTGCATCATCGGCAGGATCAGCATTACGCAACTGACGGTAGATGTAGTTCACGGCCTCTTTCTCAGAGTTACTTGGGTCCTTTGCCAGAGTATTGAAGATGATAGTGAACTTATTTGCAGCTTCCTCATCCTTGTGGAGAAGCACAGTAGAAGCACCACTTTCGAGGATTTCCTCAACATTTTCCTCAGTAAGTTCAGTCTCACGCTCCATGATTACCTCGTTACGCTCGATAGATACAACTTCACCAGTATCCTCATCCACGAAGTCCTCATTCCAGCTTTTCAAGACACGAGCAGCAAGTCTCTTGCCAATAGCAGCCTTCATGTTCTTCTTATTTACCTTCACTTCCTCAGCGAGGTCGAAGATCTGAAGGATATCCTTATCCTGCTCATAACCGATGGCACGGAGCAAAGTAGTAACAGGTAACTTCTTCTTACGGTCGATATAGGCATACATGACGTTGTTGATGTCAGTAGCAAACTCAATCCAGCTACCCTTGAATGGGATAATACGTGCAGAATAGAGCATCGTACCATTAGCGTGAACACCCTGACCGAAGAAAACGCCAGGAGAGCGGTGCAACTGAGAAACGACAACTCGCTCAGCACCATTGATCACGAAAGTACCATTATCAGTCATATAAGGTATAGTACCCAAGAAAACATCCTGGATAAAAGTACCGAAATCCTCATGGTCAGGATCCGTACAATACAGCTTCATCTTAGCCTTCAAAGGTACGCTATATGTAAGCCCTCTCTCCAAACACTCATCGATAGAATAGCGAGGCGGGTCAATATAGTAATCCAAGAACTCAAGAACGAAATTATTACGAGTATCGGTGATAGGGAAGTTCTCAGAGAACACCTTATACAAACCGTCATTCTTGCGTTCCTCAGGCGGAGTATCCAACTGTAAGAAGTCTTTAAAAGACTTTAACTGCACATCGAGGAAATCCGGATATGGGTACGGATTATGAACGCTGGCAAAATTTACTCTGTTATCAACAATTTTTGTAGCCATTAGAAGTATTAAATGGTTTTATTAACATTATAAGAAAAGACACAAAAAGGTTAGGACTCGCCTACTGGGAGAATCCTAACCAATATGTAAGAGATGTATTACTCTAAATTACTTGAGCTCTACCTTAGCACCAGCCTCTTCGATAGCCTTCTTAAGGTTCTCAGCCTCGTCCTTAGATACACCCTCCTTGATAGTAGAAGGAGCACCATCTACGAGATCCTTAGCCTCTTTCAAACCGAGACCACAAGCCTCCTTAACAGCCTTAACAACCTGGAGCTTAGCGCCACCAACCTCAGCGAGGACTACGTCGAAAGAAGACTTCTCCTCAGCTGCAGCTGCACCACCAGCAGCAGGACCAGCAGCTACAGCTACAGCTGCAGCAGCAGGCTCAATACCATACTCGTCCTTGAGGACTGTTGCCAACTCATTAACTTCCTTAACAGTAAGATTTACTAACTCTTCTGCAATAGCTTTAATATCTGCCATTTTTATTCTAAATTTTAATTTTATTTATACTATGAAATGATATAACATTGTGATTGATTACTCAGGACGCTCGCCCAATGTCTTAAGCACACCATGAATAGTGTTGCTTCCTGATTGAAGAGCAGAAATAACGTTCTTTGCTGGAGACTGGAGCAAAGCAACAATCTCTGCAATAACCTCGCTCTTGCTCTTGATTGCTGAAAGTTCAGCGAGTTTGTCAGCACCTACATAGACGCCTTCCTCAGCATAAGCAGCCTTGAGAGCTGGAATGCCATCCTTCTCGTATTCCTTCAACAACTTAGCTGGTACGTTAGCCACGTTAGTGAACATAACTGCTGTAGTACCCTTCAAGCTTCCATAAAGTTCAGAGAAATCGATGTCTGAAGCCTCGAATGCCTTGTGAAGCAAGGTGTTCTTAACAACAACCATCTTGATTTCATTCTGGAAGCACTTGCGACGAAGTGCACTTGTCTTCTCAGCGTTCAATCCTGTAAGATCTACAAGATAGAAGTGAGGAAACTCCTGAAGCTTCTGTCCAAGTTCGGTGATAATAGTATCTTTAACTTCTTTCTTCATTTTACAAAACTTTTAGAGTTATTCAACTGATTTAGGATCAATCTTGATACCCTTACTCATAGTGCTAGAAATAAAGATACTCTTGATATATGTACCTTTAGCAGCAGCAGGCTTCAACTTGATAACTGTATTGATGAACTCCTTAGCATTTCCGTAGATCTGCTCAGATGTCATGCTAACCTTACCGATTGAAGTGTGGATAATACCAGCCTTATCAACCTTAAAGTCAATCTTACCTTGTTTAACTTCCTTAACTGCCTTAGCAACATCCATAGTTACAGTGCCACTCTTAGGGTTAGGCATCAAACCGCGAGGACCGAGAACACGACCCAAAGGACCGATCTTACCCATGCAAGAAGGCATAGTGATGATAACATCAATATCTGTCCAACCACCCTTAATCTTCTCAACATATTCGTCGAGACCTACGTAGTCAGCACCTGCTTCCTTAGCAGCAGCTTCCTGATCAGGAGTACAGAGAGCGAGCACACGTGTTACCTTACCAGTACCATTTGGCAGTGAAACAACACCGCGAACCATCTGGTTAGCCTTACGTGGGTCAACACCTAAGCGTACATCGATATCGAGAGATGCATCAAACTTGGTTGTGGTAATTTCCTTAACCAACTCTGCAGCCTCTTTCAAAGTGTATGCCTTCCCTGCTTCAACCTTATCAGCTACTGATTTTTGATTTTTTGTCAGTTTACTCATTTTTCTAATTGAAGTTTTAAATTATTTACCAGGGAAGTCCCCTTTTACAGTAATACCCATACTTCTAGCAGTACCAGCGATGAGCTTCATAGCTGATTCAACAGTAAAGCAATTCAAGTCCTTCATCTTATCCTCAGCGATAGTCTTTACCTGATCCCAAGTAATAGTAGCTACCTTCTGACGGTTTGGTTGAGCAGAACCTGATTTAACTTTAGCAGCTTCTTTCAACTGTACTGCAGCAGGAGGAGTTTTGATTACGAAATCGAATGACTTGTCAGTGTAGTATGTGATAACGACTGGCAACACTTTACCTGCTTTATCCTGGGTGCGGGCGTTGAACTCCTTGCAGAATCCCATAATATTAATACCTTTAGAACCCAGTGCAGGTCCAACTGGAGGTGAAGGATTTGCAGCGCCACCTTTAATCTGTAATTTGATTAATCCAGCAACTTCTTTAGCCATTTCTTTGTTAATATTTAAAATTGAAACTTATAAAGGAGAATGTGTCCGTAACGGCACATTATTCCTTTTCTACTTGCGTATAATTTAACTCTAACGGAGTTTTACGTCCGAAGATCTTAACCATCACCTTCAGCTTATGCTTCTCGGCGTTTACCTCTTCGATAACACCACTGAAACCGCTGAATGGACCATCTGTTACCTTCACAGTCTCATCAACTGCGTATGGCACATCGAGATTTTCTTCAAACTCTGTCTCCTCTGCTGTACCCAACATACGATTGATATCAGACTGAGGAACAGGTGTTGGCTCATCCAAACCTCCAAGGAAACCTAAAACATTAGGCATGAAACGCAGCGTGTGCGCAACATCACCTTTCAGTTTAGCTTCAACAAAAACGTAACCTGGAAGAGAAACTTTCTCTTTAACTACACGTTTACCATTGCGCACAGTTGCATGTTTTTCCACAGGAATCAGAATCTGTGAAACATGAGCTGCGAGCAAATCGTTGTGCTTCATTTCAGCCTCGATGTATTCTTTCACCTTAGCTTCCTTACCACTTACGGCTTTCAGCACATACCATTTATTACCTGTTGCTGCCATTTCCTATAAAAATTAACCTGGATAAACAACGCCCATGAGAGCCCTAAAAATAGAGTCCATTGCGAACACCACTAATGCAATGACAAGGGAAGCAGATAATACAACCATTGCACTGTGAGTAAGTTCGGCACGAGTTGGCCAAGTAGTCTTATGCGCAAGTTCATCGTAACATGCCTTGCAATAATTTACTATCTTATTCATATTATCTTCTTATTAGCACGGGTTGAAGGGCTCGAACCCTCGACACCTGGTTTTGGAGACCAGTGCTCTACCAACTGAGCTAAACCCGTAAGTAACTCCCACTTCCGCAGAAGCGGGAGTCTTTATTTAGTAAATAGAGTGTTCTAATTACTTAACGTCGTCAAGAAGTGCTGTGATCTGACCAGAACCTACTGTACGACCACCCTCACGGATAGCGAAACGAAGACCCTCGTTCAAAGCAACCTTGTAAATCAATTCAACCTCGATCTCAACGTTATCACCTGGCATTACCATCTCAACTCCCTCTGGAAGTTTGATCTCACCAGTACAGTCCATTGTACGGAGGTAGAACTGTGGACGATATTTATTACCGAATGGAGTGTGACGACCACCCTCTTCCTTCTTCAATACATAGATAGAAGCCTTGAAGTGATCGTGAGGAGTAATAGCACCCGGGTGTACGACTACCATACCACGCTTAACCTCAGCCTTATCAATACCACGGAGAAGCAAACCTACGTTATCACCTGCCTCACCCTCAGCGAGTACCTTGCGGAACATCTCAACACCAGTGATGACAGACTTCTTGTCCTCACCAAGACCGAGCAACTGAACCTCGTCACCTACCTTGCAACGACCAGTCTCGATACGACCAGTAGCAACAGTACCACGACCTGTGATTGAGAATACGTCCTCGATAGGCATCAAGAATGGCTTATCAACCTCACGCTCAGGCTCCTGAATCCACTCGTCAACAACGTCCATCAAGTGCTCAACAGACTTAACCCACTTCTCAACACCGTTCAAAGCACCGAGAGCAGAACCGCGTACGATTGGAGTATCCTCCTCATAACCGTACTGCTCGAGGATTTCATGAAGCTCCATTTCTACGAGCTCAAGCATTTCCTCGTCGTCGACCATATCACACTTGTTCAAGAAAACAACCAAGCGAGGTACGTTTACCTGACGAGCAAGAAGTACGTGCTCACGTGTCTGTGGCATAGGACCATCAGTTGCTGCACAAACCAAGATAGCACCATCCATCTGAGCAGCACCAGTAACCATGTTCTTTACATAGTCAGCGTGACCAGGACAGTCAACGTGTGCATAGTGACGTTTTGCAGTTTCATACTCGATGTGAGCAGAGTTGATAGTGATACCACGCTCTTTCTCTTCAGGAGCATTATCAATCTGATCGAATGACTTAACTGCCTCAGATGTACCGAGCTTCTCGTTCAATACCTTTGAGATAGCAGCGGTCAGAGTAGTCTTACCATGGTCAACATGACCAATTGTACCAATGTTAACATGCGGTTTGGTACGCACGAATTCTTCTTTAGCCATAGCTTTTCTTTTTATTTATATAAATGAATAATCTGTTCCTCTACCATCCTTAGAAAACTAATGAACGATAGAGCTGTAACTGAGAGTTGAACTCAGGACCTCTTCCTTACCAAGGAAGTGCTCTACCACTGAGCTATTACAGCAAGTTAATAAATTGAGCGGAAAACGGGGCTCAAACCCGCGACCCCCAGCTTGGAAGGCTAGTGCTCTATCAACTGAGCTATTTCCGCAAGTCAAAAGAAGTGGGTGGTGATGGATTCGAACCACCGAAGGCATAGCCAGCAGATTTACAGTCTGCCCCATTTGGCCACTCTGGTAACCACCCTTTCTTTTTCTTGAGCCTCTTGTCGGATTCGAACCAACGACCCCGAGATTACAAATCACGTGCTCTGGCCAACTGAGCTAAAGAGGCAATCTTTACAGCCGCAATACGACTGATTTTTCCACCTATCGGAAAACGGCTGCAAAGATACAACATTATTTTGAATCTACAAAATTTTTTTCGACTTTTTTTTATCGATTGCGCATTTTTTCTTTAAATTTGGTCAATTGAACCTTCATAGAATCCACTGCCTGGTCAATTCCCTCTTCAAATGTATCGCATGTCTTCTCAACAAATAGTTTCGATCCAGGAACTGCGATTTCCAGGTGAACTTCCTTATTCAAGGCTGTGGCAGGCTTTACGACCTTTAATTGCACCTCTACTTTCTGTATATCTTCGTAAGTTTTTTCTAACTTGGCGATTTTCTTCTCGATAAACGCCTGTAACTTCTCGGTAGCATCGAAATGAATCGACTGAATCTTAATTTCCATAGTGACCTCCAATTTTAAAAGGTTATGCCCTGGGATGGGCTTCTGTATAAACTCGCTTCAACTGCTCGAAGGTGGTATGCGTATAGATCTCCGTGGTGGAGAGCCGGGCATGCCCGAGCAATCTTTTCAAACTTTCTATTCCTGCGTCATGATTCAGCATCGCCGTAGCAAATGTATGTCTCAAGACGTGTGGACTTTTCTTTTTCAACGAGCATACTCTTGACAAACACTCCTTCACGATTTCTCTTACTTTGGCAGACGTCATTCTTTTTCCCTTATCTGAAAGGAACAAGGCTGGAGATTGGCTCTCCACGGTCTGATTGCGCAAGCGGATATACGCTTGGAGGGTTTCATCAAGCTCGTTTCCAAAAGGTACGATGCGCTGCTTGTTGCCCTTGCCGGTAATCTTGATTTCGTGGTTCACAAAACTGATCGCCTCATCATCAAGTCCTACCAATTCCGATAATCTCATACCTGTTTCATAGAATGTCATTATAATAGTACGCGCACGCACGCTATCATAATCTTCACCCCATTTCTGCCTGTCCAGAAGTTCATTCACCTCACTCTCTTTCAAGAACTGCGGTAAAGGTTTCTCCTTTTTGGGCGTCAGAATGCTATGTGCTGGATCAGTATCTACATAATGCCTTGCCAATGCATACCGATAGAAAGTGCGAACTGCACTCAGCCGGCGACCGACAGATGATGCCTTATTGCCTTTATCCATCATAGCCTCCATCCAGTTACGGATAATGTCGGAGTCAATGGTCTCCCAAGTGAGGGAGTCTGACAGATTCTGGAAGTATGTCTCAAAGGCCCGAAGGTCTTCCGCATAGCTGTCTATTGTCATTTGCGAGCGATTCATCTCGCATTTTAAATAGTCCAAAAATCCATCAATATTCAACATAACGCTACTCGTATTCTTTTTACGGCAACGAAATTAAGGAAATTATTTCAAACTACCAAATTTTTTGAGGATTTTTTAATCTTTCAGCCAAACTTTGAGGATATTCTCGAGAAAAATCCTCAAAGATGGCGGTAAAATTACTCCTCGTTAGCGCGCAACTGCTGTACGTAGATGGCGTGTTCCATCTTGAGACGCTTCAAAACAGATGGCTTGTCATACTGCTGACGAGCGCGAAGCTCCTTAACAACACCTGTCTTTTCAAACTTTCTCTTAAACTTCTTGAGAGCTCTCTCGATGTTCTCACCGTCCTTAACTGGTACAATAATCATTTTTTTGCTTTTAATTTATTATGTTAAACTTATAATTTCTGAGCGAAAAGGGCACGATGCCACAATTTGCGGGTGCAAAATTACATCTTATTTATCAAATAACCAAGATTTTAGCCGACTTTTTGCGCAAAATCATTCATTTTGTGGCATTTAGCCCATTTTCATCCTCTCTAAAACTTCATTTTCTGCTGAAAATCATGCTTTTAGATGCAGGAGTACAACTTTTATCTGCCGGAAGACATCACTCTATCCACCGGACGCGTTGCTTCCCTCAACCATTCCAGGTCTTCGCCTTCGAGATAAGGAGAAAGCTTTTCAAAAACATCACGATGATAGATATCGAGCCATTCGATTTCTTCTGGCTGAAGCATGCTGAAATCTACCGGAGTCAGGTCGATAGGACAAAGCGTAAGGGATTCCATCTGCAGGAATTTGCCGAATTCCGTCGTCTGATAGTCTTTTATCAATAATGTATTCTCGATTCTCACTCCGAATTTGCCTGAAAGATAGAGGCCCGGTTCATCGGTCACGGTCATGCCGGCACGCAAAGGAGTTGGCTTCCATTCCATACGGATTTGGTGAGGGCCTTCGTGTACACTGAGATAAGCCCCCACTCCATGTCCCGTACCGTGCAGATAATTATACCCCTCGCGCCACATGCATTCCCTGACCAGAGCATCCAGTTGAGTGCCCGATGCGCCATCAGGGAATTTGGCGAGTTCCAGTTGGATATGTCCTTTCAGCACCAGCGTATAGACGTGCTTCATCTCATCTGTCACCGGTCCGAGCGCTATCGTACGGGTGATATCGGTGGTTCCATCCTGATATTGTGCTCCGGAATCTATCAGAATCAGACCTTCCGACTTGAGAGCAACATCCGTTTCAGGCGTCGCCTCATAGTGAACAATGGCGCCATGTGCCTGATAACCGGCTATCGTATCAAAGGAAATATCACGGAAAAGATGCTGCTCTGCACGAAGCGAAGTAAGTTTGCGGTCGATGGAAATTTCAGTCTGTCCACCAGCCTCCACAGCCGGTTTGAGCCATCTCAGGAACTTGACCATCGCCACTCCGTCTCTCAGCATTGCCTGTCGGAAACCCGCGATTTCCCTATCATTTTTCTGTGCTTTCATCGCTGGAACAGGTGATTTTCCAGCAATAATCTCCTGACATTTCACGGTTTTCCACAGAAAATAGCTGGTTTCATCGCCATCCAGAAGGATATTATACTCGGAATATCGCTCCAATCCTTCAGCCACCTTATTATATGAATAGAGCGAAATGCCGTTTTCAGCCAGATAAGCCTTCACCTCGTCATTGATTTTAGCAGAATCCACATAGAGCGAAACCTGCTGGGAGGAGATGAGAAGATAACTGACGAAGACAGGCACACAATGAACATCTGTGCCACGGAGATTGAGTGTCCAGGCGATATCATCGAGCGCAGAAATAAGCATTCCGTCGGCATGACGCTGGCGGAGAGCAGTCCGGATGCGGGAAATCTTGGAAGCAACGGATTCTCCTGCAAATTCCATCGGCTGAATTTCTACAGGATTGGCTGGGATAGCAGGACGATCTGTCCAAATCAGCCCCAACGGGTCGAAATTGGTTCTCACCGTGATGCCGCCCGACTTCCGAAGATCGGCTATCAGCCCCATCGTTTCGTGATAGGAATTTACCATACCATCGAGGCCCACTTCTGCATTTTCGCCCTGCAATTCCTGAGCAAGCCATTCAGAAATAGTAGGAGTACCCTCAATTTTCAGCTTCATCAACTGGAATTCCGTACCCTTCAACTGCTCCTCGGCAGCCAGGAAATAACGAGAATCAGTCCACAAAGCAGCTGATTTCATCGTAACCACCGCCGTTCCGGCAGAGCCGTTGAATCCGGAAATCCAAGTCCTACCCTGCCAATGATCGGCCACATATTCGCTCTGATGAGCGTCTGTACTTGGGAAAATAAAGGCAGAAAGATGCTCTCGGCGCATCACTTCCCTCAAACTTTCCAATCTCTGATTGATTTCATTCATAATTTTATCTCTATTATTTAATTTGCATCTGATTACATCTCTATCATATCCTAATTTGCGTCTGATTAAATCTCTGTCATACATGTTAGTTTGCATCTGATTAAATCTCAGCGATATCTTCATCTCTGAGATTCTATTCTGAGCATTTTACACCTTATTATATATATAGGGAAAGGAAGCATCAGAAGAATCGCCCCAAAGGCGCAGAAAGAATCACCCCTAAAAATCACAGAAAGAATCATCAAAATAATTCAGTAGAATCTTCGAAAATGACTGAAAGATTCGATAAAAACCAGCCGGAAGCAGGAATTTTTCTTTCCATCAGAACGCATTTTGCTAATTAGAGATTACAAAGATAATAATTTTAAGAATTAACAACAAATTTAAGCGCAAATAAATGCACGTTTTACATTACTTTTTAGTAATTTTGCGGTCGGAAAAGAAAAATGAAGGTAAATATACTTTCAGATAGGTTCCACACCTCTCAGAGAGGGATTTCAGCAGTTAAGAAAAAGAATTTATAAACAACTTAATATAAAAAATTGTAGTTATGGAATTTTTAACTAATGACAAGCTTTTGATCGTCGGTGCCGGCGGTATGATTGGTTCTAACATGGTTCAGAGCGCTTTGATGCTCGGTCTTACTCCAAACATTTGTCTCTACGATATCTACGAGCCAGGTGTTCACGGTGTATTCGATGAGATTCAGCAGTGTGCATTCCCAGGCGTTAACGTAACTTATACTGTTAACCCAGAGGAGGCTTTCACTGGTGCTAAATATATCATTTCTTCAGGCGGTGCTCCTCGTAAGGAGGGTATGACTCGTGAGGACCTCCTCAAGGGTAACTGCAAGATCGCAGCAGAGTTCGGTGACAACATCAAGAAGTACTGCCCAGAGGTAGAGCACGTAGTTGTTATCTTCAACCCAGCTGACGTTACAGCTTTGACAGCATTGATCCACTCAGGTTTGAAGCCAAACCAGTTGACATCACTCGCAGCTCTCGACTCTACTCGTTTGCAGCAGGCTTTGGCCCTCGAGTTCGGTGTACAGCAGGATAAGGTAACTGGCGCTCACACTTATGGTGGTCACGGCGAGCAGATGGCTGTATTCGCTTCTCAGGTTAAGGTTGACGGCAAGCCATTGTCAGAGATGGGTCTTTCTGACGAGCGTTGGGAGGAGATCAAGCACCACACAGTACAGGGTGGTTCTAACATCATCAAGCTCCGTGGTCGTTCTTCATTCCAGAGCCCAGCTTACAATGCAGTGAAGATGATAGAGGCTGCTATGGGTGGTGAGAAGTTCACATTGCCTGCTGGCTGCTATGTAAACCACGACAAGCTCGGTTTCAAGAACGTAATGATGGCTATGCCTACTACTATCGACAAGACTGGCGTTCACTTCACAGAGCCTACAGGTACTGAGGAAGAGCTTGCAAGCCTCGCTAAGTCTTACGAGCACCTTTGCAAGATGCGCGATGAGATCGTAGAGCTTGGTATCGTTCCTCCAGTAGCTGAGTGGAAAGAGATGAACCCTAACTTGTAATTCTTCTTCTTAGAATTTTTATAAGTGAATGAGATAGGGCTGAATTGTGAGATGATTTCTTGCGATTCAGCCTTTTTCTTTATTCCTTAAAGAAACTGTCATTACTGTATCTGTCATTACTGTCATCAGCTGTATTTTGTCAATAATGCCATTACGGTCATGGCTTGCTGGTTCAAAATCAGCCCATAATGGTTATTTTTTCCGTAATTTAGATGAAATGACTTTGGCATATTTTTTGTAATTTTGCAAACGAGAAAGAATTCATCCCCCCAAAAAATGGGAAATAGTTGGGAAAGACAAATCATAATATTAAAGAAAGAAAAATGGAACTGATTAAAAACAAAACTTTCGGTGGTGAACGCCCACTCTTTGGCGCGCACGACGCCCGTTTGGAAGATATCACTATCACTGATGGAGAATCAGGTATCAAGTGCTGCAAGAACATAGAATGCCACAACTCTAAATTCTATGGAAAATATCCTTGGTGGCACGTGGACGGTTCTCTCATCACAGACTGCTATTTCGCACCTGAAAGCCGATCTGCTATCTGGTACAGCAACAATATGGTGATGAAAGACTGCACTATTGACGGACCGAAATTTTTCAGGGAAATGAAAAACCTAGAACTGGAGAATGTCAATATCACGGATGCTGACGAAACTTTCTGGAAAGTGAATGGACTGAAAATCAAGAATGTAAAACTGCACGAAGGTACATACCCATTCATGTTCTCAAAGAATATCTATGTGGACGGACTGGAAAGCGACTCGAAATATGTATTCCAGTACTGCCAGAATGTAGAAATTCACAACGCAAAGATTACCACCAAAGACAGTTTCTGGGAATGTGAGAATGTAACCGTATATGATTCTGAACTGAACGGAGAATATCTCGCATGGCACAGTAAGAACATCAAGTTGGTGCGCTGCCACATCAGCGGCGAACAACCTCTCTGCTATATGGATCATGTGATACTGGAAGACTGCACTTTCGACAAAGAATGCGACCGTGCTTTCGAGGACTGTAGTAATATCGATGCACATATCAAGGGTTGTATCACCAATATCAAAAACCCTATTTCCGGTCGTATCGAGGCCGACAAAGTGGGCAGCATCACCTACACCGAGTTTGCCAAAGCTCCTCAGGGCGCCTGCGAAATAATCGACAAATCGGAAGGTAAATAATCAAATTCTACGGACCTAACTTTTATGAAGGTCCGTAAAAAAGCGATACACCCATATCCTCGTTCTTTAAAAGAACCTGACTAACAAAGAAAATAGAAAAAGAAATATGAAATACAATTTTGATGAAATCATCGACCGCCGGGGCACCAATTCCTACAAATGGGACCTGGTAAAGGAGGAAGATGTTATCCCTATGTGGGTAGCCGATATGGACTTCCAGACTGCTCCTGCCATCATCGAGGCCCTGCAGAAGCGAGTGGCTCACGGCATCTTCGGCTACACCCTGGTACCGGACTCTTACTACGAAGCCATCACCAGCTGGTTTGCCCGCCGCCACCATTGGAACATCGAGAAAGACTGGATACTCTATACATCGGGCGTAGTGCCTGCCATTTCCTGCTGCCTGAAGGCCATCTGCATGCCTGGCGAACAAGTGCTGGTGCAGACTCCTGTATATAACTGCTTCTTCTCATGCATCAAAAACAGTGGTTGCGAGGTGGTAGAAAACGAATTGAGACGAGTAGGAAACTGCACTTACGAGATAGATTTCGAGGATTTCGAGCGCAAATGTGCTGACGAAAAGACGACTGCTTTCATCCTCTGCAACCCTCACAACCCTGCCGGAAGGGTATGGAAAAAGGAGGAATTGGAGCGCATGAACGACATCTGTCTGAAGCACAACGTAAAGATAGTTGCCGACGAAATCCATTGCGAGCTCGTGATGCCGGGCTATCAGTATATTCCTTTCGCAAGCATCAGCGAAGCCTGCAGAGACAATTGCGTGGTATTGAATTCTCCATCCAAATCATTCAATATTGCCGGTCTGCAGATAGCCAACATCATCTGTCCGGATGCCGCATTGCGTCGCCGCATCAACAGGGCTATCAATATCAACGAGGTGTGTGATGTTAACCCATTCGGAGTCATTGCTCTCCAGGCTGCATACAATGAGAGCGAGGAATGGCTGGACGAACTGAATCAGTATCTCTATGAGAACTATCAGACCGTAAAGGAATTTTTCAATTCCGAATTACCTCAGGTTCGAGTTACCCGTCTGGAAGGCACATACCTGGTATGGCTCGACATCCTGCCTTTCGAACTTTCGAGCGACGAGGCTTATGAGAAGCTGATGAATGACGGCAAGGTATTTGTGAATAGCGGCACCATGTATGGCAGAAAAGCCGGTCAGGGATTCCTGCGCCTCAACATCGCCTGTCCTCGCAAGACCCTAATGCAGGGACTGATCCGTATCGCCAGAGTATTGAGTCAGTACGTGGAAGACGAGGATACTGGTTGTCCGATGTAATTTTGAGTGAAGAGTGATGAACGAAGAGTGAAGAATTCAAATGCTTTTCGTGCTTCACTCTATTAGAATATAAACAATTAGAATATAAAACTGAAAGACAATGGAAAATGAAGTTTTGAAAGCCATTAAGGAGAGAAGAAGTATCCGTAGATACAAGGCTGATCAGATCACAGATGAGGAACTGAAAACCGTATTGGAGGCAGGCACATGGGCTGCCACCGGTCATGGCACTCAGGAACCATTCATCATCGCAGTACAGAATCCGGAGACCTGCGCCCTGCTTCGCAAGATGAATGCTGAGGTGATGGGTGTAGAGAGTGATCCTTACTATGGAGCACCAACCATCGTCATCGTTTTGGCTCCAGAGAGCAATGCGAACGCCATCAAAGACGGCAGTCTCATCCTCGGCAATATGATGTTGGCAGCCCACTCTATCGGTCTTTCTTCTTGCTGGATCAATCGCGAGGATGCCATGTTTGCTTCCGAGGAGGGCAAAAATCTGTTGAAAGAGTGGAATCTTCCTGAAGGTTTGATAGGAGTTGGAGCCTTGGCATTAGGCTATGCATCTGCTCATCCGCATACAGTAAAGCCCCGCAAAGAGGATTATTACCGCATCATAAAGTAAAAAAGATATTTCAGTCTCATTTTACTGAATACAATATCCCCTTTTGATTACTGATTTTGTAGATATAAAAAAATGCGCCAGACGAGTTTTCTGCTATAAAACTATGTTTTGTAAGTCATAAAACTATGACTTACAAAACATATCCTCATTTTGCTGTCATTTACCGCATCAGAAAACCGTCATTTACCGCATCTGAAAACCGTCATTTATCACTTCAGAAGGTAGAAATTTATCACTTCTGCATAAAATCGCAAGTTTACGCACACTAAAATTTGCTGGTTACAAAAAAAGCAATACTTTTGCACCATAAATACAAAAGTACTGCTTTCATAAAATTATATTCTCCCTGAGAAAGGGGGCTTACTTCTTTGCGAAAAGAAAATCTTCCTATACTGACTATACTTAAAGCTGCACCTTAGAAAGAACCTTATCTGTTGCGCCAGACAGGCTCGCTACGAATTCTCCAGCCTTTTCTCCCGCAGACTTCAGGAAAGCTTCGTCATTCATCATCGACTTCATCAAGCCTGCAAAGTCCTCAAAATTGTTGATTTCGAATCCGCCGCCAGACTTCAGCAAACCCTGAGCTTCCTGGAATTTCTTGTTGTTAGGACCGAAAATAACCGGCATATTCCATACGGCAGCCTCCAGGGTATTATGGATACCAACTCCGAAACCACCTCCGACATAAGCCACATCGCCATAATGGTACATGCTGCTCAGCAGTCCGAAACAGTCGATGATCAGCACATCTGCCCCAGCAGCTTCCTCAGGAGTAGTCTGAGTATAGCGCACCACCTTCTTATCCTTCAGCAGAGAAAGAATCAGTTTCAGATGTTCCTCGGCTATGACATGAGGAGCTATCAGCAAGCGCCAATCCTTATGCTCATTGAAGAAGCGGATGAAGATTTCCTCATCAGGAGGCCATGAACTGCCTGCTACAAACACTTTGTAGTCCTGAGAAGGAACGGATGCAGACTTACCTGTAGGGGATTCTGTCAAAGAACCATCAGAAGAATACCCATCAGCAGAAATTCCCTTTCTGAACGCCTCGCAGATAGGCAGATGCTTGGCAGCTTCCTTGATCTGCAGCACACGGTCGAAGCGGGTATCTCCCACCACATCCACATCCGTAATACCGATGCCGGCGAGCAGTCGCTTGCTCTCCTCATTCTGCACAAAGAAACGGGTGAAGCACTTCAAGACATTTGCATAGCTCCTGCCATACCACTTGAAGAATACCTGATCCTCACGGAAGATACTGCTCACACTATATGTAGGAATGTTGCGGTACTTGAGAATATGGAGGAAATTAGACCAGAATTCATACTTGATGAAAAAAGCCATCACAGGGCGTACCAGGCGAAGAAAACGGATGGCATTCAGGCGGGTATCCACCGGCATATAGCAGATGATGTCAGCGCCCTCATAATTCTTGCGCACCTCATATCCGGAAGGCGAATAGAAGGTAAGCAGAATCTTATACTGGGGATAATCTCTGCGGATGCGCTCCATCAAAGGACGACCCTGTTCAAACTCGCCAAGTGATGCGGCATGAAACCAGATATACTTTTCGGAAGGATCCACATTTTCCCTCAGTACCCTGAAGGCATCGCGCTCACCTCGCCACATCTTGCGCACCTTCTCATTGAAAAGGCTGGCGATGGCGATTCCCCAAAGCACGAAATAAATGACGACATTATAGATCATGTTTTTCTTTTTTTGGGGTTAGTATCTATAAATATCTAAATATAAATTGAATTCTCTCTGAGGAAAATCCCCGCACAAAGCAGAAATTTTCCACAGAAAGAGATAAAATATGCTGACTGCGATGCTTATCCGAGAACCTCAATGGCTCTGCGGAGACGCTTCAGAGTCTCCTCCTTGCCGAGGAAGGCAGAGATATCAAACATACCTGGACCCTTACCCTCGCCTACGAGCGTGAGACGGAAAGCATTCATCACATCACCGAGCTTATAGCCCTTATCCTCTACCCATTTCATCACAACAGGCTCCTGACCCTCGATAGAGAAATCCTCGATGCCCTCCAGCACTTCAGCCAGTTCGGTCATCTGCTGAGCAGAATACTCCTTCCAGCGCTTCTTGGCTGTCTTGGCATCATACTCTGTAGGAGGAATGAAGAAGAATGAGCACAATGGCCACAACTCATATACGAAGTTCACGCGATCCTTCATCATGTGTACCACCTGCTTCACGCGGTCCATTGTCTCCTCCACACCGTTATTAGCCACGATAGGCGCAAAGAGATTGGCTATCTCATCATCGCTCTTCATGAGGATGTACTCATGGTTGAACCAGATGCCCTTCTTGAAGTCAAACTTGGCTCCTGCCTTAGAGCAGCGGGAGATATCGAAAGCCTTCACCAGTTCGTCGAGAGAGAAGATTTCCTGCTCTGTGCCAGGATTCCAGCCCAGCAATGCAAGGAAATTGACTACTGCCTCTGGGAAATAACCGCTCTCACGATAACCAGAAGAAACCTCGCCGGTCTTAGGATCGTGCCACTCCAATGGGAATACAGGGAAACCGAGACGGTCGCCATCACGCTTACTCAACTTACCCTTACCCTCTGGCTTGAGAAGCAATGGAAGATGGGCAAAGCGAGGCATGGTATCCTCCCAGCCGAAAGCCTTGTAGAGAAGTACATGCAATGGTGCACTTGGCAACCACTCCTCACCGCGGATTACATGAGAGATTTCCATCAGATGATCGTCCACGATATTAGCCAGGTGGTAAGTAGGAAGCTCGTCGGCACTCTTGTAGAGCACCTTGTCGTCGAGGATATCGCTCATCACCTTCACATCGCCACGAATCATATCGTTGACGTGGATTTCCTCTCCAGGTTCTATCTTGAAACGTACGGTATATTGCTTGCCGTCTGCGATGAGCTGGTCCACCTCTTCCTGAGAAAGGGTGAGAGAATTACGCATCTGCATACGGGTGTGGGCATCATACTGGAAATTCTGGATTTCAGCACGCTTGGCCTCCAGTTCCTCTGGAGTATCAAAAGCGATGTAAGCCTTGCCATTGTCGAGAAGCTGCTGTACATATTTCTTATAGATGTCACGACGCTCGCTCTGACGGTAAGGACCATGCTCACCACCGAAGCTCACTCCCTCATCAAACTTGATGCCGAGCCACTTGAATGACTCCAGGATATATTCCTCGGCACCTGGTACGAAACGATGAGAGTCAGTATCCTCGATACGGAACACAAGTTCACCACCATGCTGGCGAGCAAACAAATAATTATAGAGGGCGGTACGTACACCACCAATGTGCAATGCACCCGTAGGACTTGGGGCAAAACGCACTCTTACTTTTCTATCTGCCATGTCTTATTTTATAGCTATTTTCAAAATTTTCTGCAAATTTACATCTTTTTTTGCGATTATAATAGTTTTTTTTCGTATTTTCGCACATGAAAAGGGAAATATGGGGCAAATCGGCATTTTTATTCAAAGAAATGCTCCTTTTTATCCATAAATATTCAAAAGTGAAGAGACTTTCCCACCAATCCAACAAGAAAAACAAAAACAAAAAAATATGAGTATATTCAACAATCCGGAAGAAAACTATTGGCGCAACCTGGTGACTAAGGCCATACTGGTCTGCATGACCGTGGCTGTCATCGTATGGTTTCTGCCTCGCAATGAGGGTCGCCAGTACCGATACGATGTAGGAAAGCCATGGATGTACGGCTCTGTCATCGCCAAGTTCGACTTTCCAATCTACAAAACCGATGAAGCTATCAAGCACGAACAGGATTCGATGATGAACCAGTTCCAGCCCTACTATGGCCTGAATCCAACGGTGGAAAACGTGCAGGTGAACCGATTTCTCCACGATTTCCAGAAGGGAATACCCGGTCTGCCTAATGATTTTGTGGGGCTCATAGCCAACGAACTGCACAATGTCTATCAGATGGGCATCATCAACACCACGGAGTACAACCGCATCTTCAAGGATTCTACCAGCACCATCCGAATCATCAGCGGAAAGAACGTGAAAAGCGTGCCTATCAAGTCGTTCTACTCTACGATAGCCGCCTATGAGCATCTCTTTGCCAACGAAAAATTGGCTGCCCAGCGACCGCTGCTCTCCCGCTGCAACCTCAACAACTATATAGAGGCCAACATCATCTACGAAAAAGAGAAAAGCGAAACCGAGAAAAACGACCTGCTGAGCAGCATTCCATTGGCAAGCGGAATGGTGATGAGCGGACAGAAAATCGTGGACAGAGGCGAGGTGATCAGCGACTACACCTTCCGCGTGCTCACATCCTTCGACAAGGAAATGAAGCGGCGCACGTCCACTGAGGAGGAAATCACCACCACCATCATCGGACAGGTGCTCTTCGTATTCATCCTTGTCATGATGTTTACGTCATATCTCTCGCTCTTCCGCAAAGACTATTTCGAAAAACCGCGCAGCATCACGATGCTCTATGCGATGATCACGCTCTTCCCTATCCTGGTATCGCTGATGATGAAGCACAATTTCTTCTCTGTGTATATTATCCCGTTTGCCATGGTGCCTATCTTCGTAAGAGTATTTATGGATTCACGCACGGCATTCATCACCCATGTCACGATGATTCTGATATGTGCGGCGGCTGTAAAATACCAGTATGAATTCATCATCGTGCAGCTGGCTTCCGGACTGGTGGCCATCTATTCGCTCCGTGAACTGAGCAAGCGCTCGCAGATATTCATCACAGCCCTGCTGGTGACGGTGGCAAGCGGAGTGGTATATCTGGCACTGCAGCTGATGCAGGACAATGAGGTATTCAATATCGACACCAGCATGTACACCCATTTCACCATCAACGGCATCTTCCTATTGCTTTCCTATCCACTGATGTATCTGATAGAAAAGCTGTTCGGATTTATCTCGAATGTCACATTGTTTGAACTTTCGAATACCAACAAGGGACTGCTGCGCAACCTGAGCGAGATAGCTCCAGGCACCTTCCAGCACTCCATCACCGTGGGAAATCTGGCTGCCGAAATCGCCAACCGCATCCATGCCAACAGTCTGCTCGTGCGTACGGGTGCATTATATCATGACATCGGCAAGATGAGCAATCCTGTATTCTTCACCGAAAATCAGGCTGGCGTCAATCCGCACGACCAGCTTACCGATCTGGAGAGTGCACAGATCATCATCAGCCACGTGACCGAAGGCTTGAAAATGGCAGAAAAGGCCAACCTTCCTGGCATCATCAAGGATTTCATCTCCACCCATCATGGCACCGGGCTTACCAAGTATTTCTATATTAATTATTGTAATGCCCATCCAGATGAAAATGTAAACAAGGAGCTTTTCCAGTATCCAGGTCCGAATCCATTCACCCGTGAGCAGGCTATTCTGATGATGGCCGACACGGTGGAAGCAGCCTCCCGCTCGCTCAACGAATATACCGAGGAAAGCATCAGCACGCTCATCAACAAGCTCATCGACGGTCAGGTGGCTGAAGGTTTCTTCAAGGAATGTCCTATCACCTTCCGCGACATCGCCCTGGCCAAAGTGGTGCTCACAGAACGTCTGAAATCCATTTATCATACGCGAATTTCGTATCCGCATCTGAATAAATAACTGGTGATTATTGAACATAAATAAATCCCGATTTATTGCACATATCATTTATTCTGTGCAGTAATTTGGGATTTTATTGTTAATATACTTTAAATAAGAAATAAAAGTAGTAGCGAAATAGAACATTCTTCTTACCTTTGCGGACGTTTTTATTTAAATTTATTAAAATGAAGAAACTAAAATTAGTTTGTGTTGCCATTGCGATGGCAGGTGCAGCACCTACTTTTGCAGGTGGTTTGCTCACTAATACAAACCAACATGTAGCATTCAATAGAATGATGAGCCGTGAGGCTTCTATCGGTATTGATGGTGTTTATTACAACCCAGCAGGCGTTGTATTCATGGGTGAAGGGCACCATCTTGCCATCAACTGGCAGTTGGCTTATCAGACACGTAACATTGAAAATGACTATGCATTGTTTAATTATAATGCAAAGAATCCAAAGACTCCTCGTACCTTCAAGGGTAAGGCATTTGCCCCAGTTATCCCATCTTTCCAGTATGCTTACAACAAGGGCAAGTGGTCTTGGCAGGCTAATTTCGCCCTCACTGGCGGTGGTGGTAAGTGTACTTTCGATGATGGTCTTGGCTCTTTCGAGAAAGTCGTGGCAAACATCGGCCTACTTGGCAACGCACTTGCTCCATATATGGGTCACATCTTGCCAACCAATCCAAACATTCCGAACCCTGTAACAAAACAGATGGGCGGTTATATGTACTCATACGATAGCTATATGCATGGCCGCCAATACTACTTTGGCCTGTCTCTTGGCGCAGCATACAAAGTAAATGAGCATTTGGCTGTAGCTCTCGGCGTACGTGGAGTGTATGCGACATGCAATTATTACGGATACGTAGAAAATATCACATTCGTCGGGAATGAAGGTAAACTTCTTCCTTTGTCAACCATTGTAGACAAAAACGACCCTAAGAGTTCTGACATAGAATTGAACACTAACCAAAGTGGTATTGGTTTCACTCCAATCATCGGCATCGATTATAAGACTGGACGCTGGAATTTCTCTGCAAAATATGAATTTAAGACTCGCCTCCGTTTAAAGAACCAAGGCACAGTCATCAGTCCTGTTGGCAAACTTAACGATGTTGGTCCTAACCTCTTGCAATATGGTGTTCCTGCAGCAGCATTGGCACAAGTTGCCCCTGCCATTGCAGAAGCTAAAAACAGCATCAATGAGTTGATAGCTGAATATGATGAAGACCAAAACAAGAAAGTGGCTGGCGATATCCCTTCACTCTTAACCATCGGTGCAGGATACAGTCCAATTGATGCTCTTCGCATCAACGTGGGCTTCCATTGGTTCGACGATAAAAACGCAACATCTTCTTACTCTTGGACAGACAAAGATGGTGAAGCAAACCGAGTAGATCGTCATAAGAAACTAAAGCGTGGTACATTGGAATATAATGCCGGCATTGAGTATGACCTCGACAAAAAAGTTACACTTAGTACAGGCTGGCAAAACACAAACTATGGCTTGAGCGATGAATACATGGACGATAAGTCATTCGTTACAAGTTCCAACTCAGTAGCAGTAGGTGGTGTTTACCATATCAACAAGAAGATGGATTTGAACGTGGCTTACTTCCACACATTCTATCAACACAAGAAGACCTCAGAGACTGTAGAGCAAACAGGAAAAGACTACACCTCTGACTACACCCGTAACAACAACGTGTTTGCCGTAGGTCTCGACATCAATTTCTAAATGATAGATCGTTCTGAATAAGAATCCTGAAGAAATTCGGAACACATAACTACAACAATCAAAAGAGGGTGTGTCATAAGTTAAAGACACATCCTCTTTTTCGTTTCTTCATTGATTTTCTTCACATGTTTTTTCTTTCATCGGATTTCACGGATAAATCGGAGGCAGTTTTGCTTATCGGATTATTCACGGATTTCCGCGGATATTTGGCCTCTGGCCAATGGCTGGCGCCGTAGCGATCCAATTAAATTATAATATTCTCTCTTACATCGGATCCACATCATAATAAATGACCAAAGCCCCATATCGCGGATCTTTCGACATTTTTTCTTGAGCAAACAACAGGAATTCCCTCACTTTCCTATAGTCGAGAGAATTCTCCAACTTGATGACTATCTTACGGATATTCATTGTCTTCACACGAGCCACTGCAGGCTTGTCAGGTCCTAAGATTCTCTCCCCAAACCATCCTCGCAAGGTCTGTCCCAGCTCCATACTTGCCTGCTGACAGACTTTCTCATGCTTGTGCTTCAGATAGACGTTGATGAGATGATAGAAAGGCGGATAATGAAAGGCTTTACGTTCTTCCAGCAAGTCGCGGTAGAAAGTGGCATAATCATTGTGAACCACCTGCGAGATAACAGGCAATTCCGGAGATTTCGTCTGCAGAATCACCAGTCCTCGCTTGCCCTTTCTTCCTGCCCTACCACTCACCTGTGCCATCATCATGAAGGCATGTTCGTAGGCCCGGAAGTCAGGATAATTGAGCATCGAGTCGGCATTGAGAATACCCACAACGCTCACCTTGTCAAAATCCAGTCCCTTGGAAATCATCTGCGTACCGATAAGCAGGTTGGTTTTTCCCGAAGAAAAATCCTCTATCAGGCGTTCATAGGCATTGCGGGTGCGGGTCGTATCAAGATCCATACGGGCAATACGCGCCTCAGGGAAGATTTCTGTCAACTGGTCTTCCACCTTCTCTGTTCCGATACCACGCCCCGTCAGTTCGGTACTTCCACAGTTAGGACATTCCGTAGGAACAGGATACGTGTAGCCACAATAATGGCAGGTAAGCAGATTGATATTCTTATGCAATGTGAGCGACACATCACAGTTTTTGCATTTCGGAACCCATCCACAGACCTTACACTCAATCATCGGCGCAAAACCGCGCCTGTTCTGAAAGAGAATAGCCTGTTCGCCACGCTGCAAGGCCTCTCTTACAGCAGCCAAGAGTTGTGGCGAATATGCCCCCTTCATGATCTTGCGATGGCGCAAATCCTTCACATCCACCACCTGTATTTCTGGCAGCTGGATGTCTTTATATCGCGTTTTCATCTCCACCAGACCATACTTTCCCTGCTGGGCATTGTAATAACTTTCCATCGAAGGCGTAGCCGTACCCAAGAGTACTTTGGCTTCGGGATACATACTTGCCAAAACGATGGCTGCACTGCGGGCATGATAGCGAGGAGCCGGGTCCTGCTGCTTGAAACTGGTTTCATGCTCCTCATCCACTATCACAAGTCCGAGTTTCTGAAAAGGCAGGAAGACTGCACTTCTGGCTCCTAAGACGACATCATAAGGATGATCAGACATCTGTTTCTGCCAGATTTCCACACGCTCTGCATCGCTATATTTCGAGTGATAGATACCAAGTCGGTCTCCAAAAACCCGGTGAAGACGTTCCATAATCTGCACCGTAAGCGCAATTTCCGGCAAGAGATAAAGTACCTGCTTATGCTCATCGAGCGCCTGTTTGATGAGGTGGATATAGACCTCCGTCTTACCGCTGGAAGTCACTCCATGCAAGAGCACCACATTCTTCTTCATCATCTGCATCAGAATCTGGTTGTAAGCATCCTGCTGGGGCATCGAGAGCGGTTTGATCAACTCAAAATGAGATTCGCCAGATGTATTCAGACGCCCTACTTCTATCTCATATGTAAAAAGAAGACCCTTATCTATCAGACTTTTGATAATAGCAGAGGTGGAATGACTCTCGTTCATTAGTTCCTCCTTTGTTACTTTTTCTATAAAAGAAGGAATATCAGAAGGCTGGTTTCCATTTGAAGAAGGAATATCAGGAGACTGCATATTTCTCAATTCATAGAATTCCTCCCGCAGCAGTCCGTTTTCATCTACTTCGTTTTCGAGAAGAATATCCCAATGAGACAGTTGGAGGAAGGTGGTAAAAGCCTTCATTTGCTTGACAGCCCTCCCCATCATCTGAAGCGCCACACGGAGCGTCTGAGGATTGCGATAAGCACTCGACAAACCGACATATAGCTCCATTTTGGGTTTAAACTTCTCTGTAGATTTCAGTCCAGCCGGGAAAGCAGCATTATAGACATCACCCAATGGAGACATGTAATAATCACTGATCCACGACCAGAGCCGGTATTGCCTTTCCAGAAGCACAGGGTTTTCATCCAGCACCTGCTCTATCGGTTTCACCTCAAAAGCAGGCTTCTCATCATGCGTTTTCACCGCCATACCGATATACTTCTTGCTCCTTCCCAGGGGTACGAGCAGGCGCTTGCCAAACACAACCCTCCCTTCCATTCCATCAGGAACAGAATAAGTAAACAAGCCTGGAAGCGGCAAAGGAAGTATCACATCTACGTATTTCATACAGAAAAGTCATCTTGAGAATTATATCGTCGTGCAAAGATAACAATAAAAAAGCAGATACCCAATAAAGGATATCTGCTTTTATATATTTTAAGAAAGCCAGACTGAACTGGCCCCGATTTTTAGAACCAGTAGCCAAGCGCAATTTGCCATGAATTGTTGCGGCTTCTATCACTACCCAAAACGGTTTCGCCCACCTTTTCGAGAGAGGCATCTGCAGTCTTTCCACAAGCAATATTGTAGTTAGCAGAAAGCTGTACGTGGCTCAACAAAGTAACACCAGCACCCACATTGACGCTGAAATTAGACTTCTTCAAAGAATAACTGCTACCAGTATCCCACTTGAAATTCTTATCACCTACGTTGATTCCCCACTGAGGACCCGCAAAGAGAAAGATATTTGCCACACTGCTCAATCCCCAACCATAGCGTACATTCACAGGAATGTTGAGAGACTTCTGCTTTACATTCTCCTTGAAATATGAATTATCAGTTCCCTGATACTTCACGTCAGCCTCTTTCTGATCATAGAGAGCAGCTGCATCGAAACTCAAACCTACTACTGGCAAGGTGATCTTCACCATAGGACCTACGAAGAAACCTGTCTTATTAGAAGCATCGAAGACATCTTTGCTGAAAGACATATTGGTAACGTTCAAACCACCTTTCAAACCAAACTTAACCTGTGCGTTAGCCTGCTGCACGAACAGCAATGATGCCAACAACACCATAAAAGTCAATACTTTTTTCATACCTATTTCTCTATTTTTATTTCTAATAATTGTTGTTCAAATCATATAATTCCGACGATAGTTATTCCAACGATTCTTATCCCAATCATTATGATCCCAATGATTGATATTTCCGATAGTTATTATTTCCAACAATCAGAACCAAACCAATTAATGGCGCTCTCTTCTGACAGAAACGCGGGCTGCACTGGAGGTAGAAGAACCAGAACTGCGCTGGCGACGTCTTCTTACACTCGAAGAAGAACCTGAAGACTTAGAAGAACTTCTGCGGTTCTTCTTGACAGTCTTTGCATCCTTCTTACCGGCATTGGCTATACTATCCAGAGAATCCTTTCTCGCCTGATCGCCCCAGATATTCTTCTCGAAGGCAGCCAATTCAGCCTCTATCCTCTTCTGCTCCTTGCTCATAGCCGAATCAGAAGGACAATATTGGGCCAAAGTCTTGCCCAACATATTATTGGTCTTGTAAATCTTTCCTTTATACTGATTTCTTACAAAGTAATCATCCACACTCATCGTCGCAGCATTGTTCAGATTACTGGTCATAATCTGCTGTTTAGACAAGTAAGGAGCCAGGTCGCTGTACTTCACCCAGAACAAAGGATATTTATTGCCACCATCTCCGAAATCATCCTCACGGGTCATGATAGGACAGAGTGCCAACACCTGAGTATGGAAGGTGGAAGTACGCTGGTCAAAATAAGAAGATTCCTTGACATAGTAAGATTTCACTTCGCGGGAAGGTATATCACTGTTGTCAAGACGCATTCTTCCGTTTGCATCCTTCTCATAATAAATATGGTAATTATCCAGGAATGCCTTTGGCTTCACCAAGTCTGCATCACTGAAACTCTCGTTGCCGTCCAACTTATACTGGTAAGCCTTGATGCGACCTGAGAGTATCAACTTAAACATATAGGTGAACAAGTTTGTCTGACTGCCCAATGGTTCCACAGGATAATACAAAGGCGCATTGGCATCATCGTTGAGATCCAACTCGCGATAGATGTCACGTCTCCATACCACATCCTCATCCATGGAAGCAGTAGTAGGAAACATGATTTGTGCACGGGTCGTCATGTTGTTGGCATTCGACTTCTGCTGAGCCTTTTGCTGTGCCTGGCGGCGCGCTTCAGGTTGAGCGCTGATTCCCAGCGTAACACCTGCAAGCATCAAAAGCATAAATATCTTTTTCATCACATTGATTTTATTTACTTTGATCATTATGTTATGCATTCTGTCAAGTTTTCCATCCCGTCCGGAATGTATCTCCTGCCCAGATTCGCCTTTTTCCTATTCCAGACTCTCTCTTACCTCACAATCACTTCCATTGCAGCAGAGAGATTGCGGGTAATGCCATCAGGACCAACTGCCTTGATATGAGAAATGTAGAAGCGACGGTTTCTGGACAAGTGGCGGAATTCCTCGCGCTGACGCTGTGAGAAATTGGCACCTGCTGAAGCAAGAGGAACCGCATTTCCCATATTGTCGAAGAATACAGTCTCAAAACTCAGCACCTTGAACGGAATATCGAGCAATCCGTCATCAATCGCGGCATGAATGCCTGTTGCTCCCATCAGAGAAGCCTTTGACAGAGCACCGCCTCTATATCTGTTGGTACCCAAAGCCAGATAAGCAGTTGGGTCTGGAAGTTTTCTGACATGGAAAACAAACGGTGGCATCGTACGGATCTGTCCCTTGTCACGAGCCGTAACTGTAATCGTCACATCCTTTCCTACAGCAGATGGAACTGCCACGAAATGTCCATTTCCCTTGGAGATGAAGGAACCGCCACTCATGCTGGCAGAAATCGCATTGGCAGGAACTCCCGGGACGCTGATACTGATTGGATTGTGGAAACCGGCATAGAGCACATTCATCATGTCGGCTGCCACAGTAGCAGTATTAGGAGCCGGAATCACACTGTACTTCTGCAGGAAATTGCGTCGCAAGACATCTCCCTTGGCATTGTGCATCAGAATATATCCGCTGAACTGGTGTTCTCCTACGCCTCCAGCAGTAAAGGAATACTGCCCATGAGCCGTATTCACGCGCATACCATTCACATAGATTTCCGGTTGCTGGGTAGTATCCACAGCCGCCATCACGATGTTGGCATTGAAGCGCTCGCCAGGATAAAGCGTAGTCTTCTCCGGAATCACAAAGGCATCAAGTTTGTTGACGCGAATATCCTTCATATCTATATTAGAAACGAGGGTATGGAGCACCTCTCCTTCCGCATAGCGCACATCACTCTGCAGTTTGGAGAGCAAAGTGATAGCAGCAGCCACAGGCATATTCTCAAACATATATTCCTGCCAGTTTTTGCCCAAAGTCCTTGAATTCTTTGGCACAACTGTAGCGAGGTTGCTCTGAATGATTTTCTTCTGATGCTCGTCAGTCACCATGGTGAGGATACGCTCACGATAACGGTTGATGGCATCATAGAGTTTCTTGCCTTTCCCCGTACCAGGAGCCAGCATCACGATGCCCGCAGCTTCCAGATTATCCTTGTTCTCGATGTTTTTCACATCGCCATCCTTTCCATCAGCCTCTCTGACGATGGCTTCTTTCAACTGCTGTGCGAAGTTGTAGAGCGAGTCACTCATTTCCTTCACCTGAGTAGCCTTCTCAAACCATTCTTTCACCTTGGCAGGATTCTTCTTCATCTGCTCACTGAAATCCCCATAGATAGCAGCATTCTCTGCAGAAGAATTGGCCGTGGTACGGTTCAAACTCTCCTCCACAATAGAGAATCCGTTGAGCACCTCGGTAGAGATGTTCAATGCAAGCATGGCCATGAGGACGACATACATCAAGTTGATCATCTTCTGGCGCGGTGAAACGGGTCTTTTCTTTATTGCCATTTATTTATAACTGAAAAATTCGATTGAATGCTTTACTCTTCACTTACATGTGGGGCAGCAGCTCTCATATTGACAGTCATTGCCTCGATCATGCGAGTATAAATCTTGTTGAGCTGCTCTATCTGCTGAGCCATCTTTCTGCTCTGCTCATTGATCTGGTCGATAGTACCAATCTGCTGACTGGCACCCTTCAGCTGCATTTCATATACCTTGCTGATACCGGTAAGCGTACGGTTCAGATTTTCCATTTCCTCGCTATCACGGGTCAGGCGGCTGCTCTGTTCATTTACCTTTTCGAGAGTTTCTACCAGCTTCTTCAACTCTTCCACATAGTTATTCTGTGCTTCCTCCATTTCTGGAGTTATCTGCTGCTGACCACCAACCCATGCAGTAGAACCAGCTACAGGCTGCTGAACGGCTGCTGACTGAGGCTGCTGAACAGCAACATCGGCATCCTTATCATCTGAAGATGATGCAGAGACAGAAGAAGCTGCTGCAGAAACAGGAGATGAAGCTGTGCCTTCAGAAGTTGCTGCAGAAGCAATGCCCTGAGAAGCAGTAGCACCAGGAGCAAAGACAATTGGCTGTCCCACAACCACAGCATCTCCGGAAACAGGATGAGAACCCGAAACCGGCTGAGAACCAGCTACAGAATTATTTGTATCATAAGTGACCTTGCCCGTTTCCAGATATTCTTCAGTGATATGTGTAGGAATATCACGACCATCGGCAGTCTTATCAAAAGGACGGTCGAAAGCTGACAGGAAGAATACCAATACCTCAGTACCCATACCCAAGAACAACATCAGATTGGCTCCCGGCAAGTGAGTCAACTTAAAGAGTGTACCCAAGATAACGATAGATGCACCCCAACTATATGCATAGTTCAGGAATGTTTGTCCAGGCACGCTATCCATCCACTTTTGCAGACGGTAAACGATATTAAACTTACTGTAATCGCCCATTTTTATTATCTCCTATTCTTTGATTTTGTAGGTTTCTGTTTTGCACTTGATGTTGTTGCGAGACTTCTCACACATCTGAATCCGATATACGAACGAGGCTGGTTCTGATATTCCCAAGAGCGCCATGCCGAACGTATGAAAGACTCAGGGTCCTTCCATGAACCACCTCTCACACTTTTCTTCTTCAAGCGGTAAGGATCTTCCTTGGCTGCATTATAAACAAGCGTTGGATTCAGATCGTTCATGGCATCAACACCCGCTTCCGTATAAATCGTACTGGTCCATTCAGCCACATTACCTGCCATATCATACAGTCCGTTAGAATTAGGAGAATAGATGCCCACCCGGCTTGTTATCAGGTTTCCGTCCTTGGTATAATTACCACGGTCTGGCTTGAAATTGGCATAGAAACATCCATCCCCATTCTTTACATCCTTGTTTTCCCAAGGGAATTCATTCTGCTCCTTACCGCGGGCAGCATACTCCCACTCTGCCTCAGTAGGCAGACGATATCTCTGTATGAAACGTGCCTCAGGGCCCAAGCCTTTCAACAGATAGTCCGTACGCCAGGCACAGAATGCATTCGCCTGTTCCCAAGTTACGCCTACCACAGGATAATCATTATAGGCAGGATTGCTGAAATAACTTCTGAGATAAGTCTCATTATCAGAATTCTTGAAGTCATTCACCCAACAGGTAGTATCCGGATAAACATTCACGATATAGGTATTGAGAAAATCCCAAGGTCCACTCAACTGTCGGTTGATGGTCTGTCTCACGATTCTACCCTCATCATCCACATAGGCTGTATCCTTGGAAATCATGACCACCTCGTTCGGATCCACCTCGATGTCAGTATTGAGGTTACGCTCAGAAGCATTGAGACGGTTGCGACGCAAGGCAGCGGCAGTATAATCATAGATTTCATACTTATAGTTGAGCTGACTCCAATCTATCAACTTCTCTCCCGTCACAGGATTGGTCGTATAAAGACTCTCAATGGCACGCAGTTCGTCCTCATTAGGTTTCTTAGGAAGATTCTTCTTCCAGTTGACACGCGGAGGCACAGGTTCACCATTCTTATCTTCCGTAATCATATAAGTTTCATCGCCTCCATAAGATGGATCAGCAAGACGGGTACGCAAGATAGAATCTCTCACGTAAGCAACAAATTGCTTATATTCAGAGTTGGTAATTTCAGTATCGTCCATCCAGAAACCATCCACAGAGATTTCCTTCACAGGCGTTTTTCCACCCCAAAGAGAGTCTTGCTTTTCCAAGCCCATCTTCAGGAAGCCACGGTTCACCTTCACCATGCCGTAAGGAGCTGGCTCGGTAAATCCCCTGCCAGATACGCCCACGACTTCACCACCACGACCTGCCATCGAGGTAGATTTGGCACCGAAACATCCAGTCAATGCCACCAGCACAAAGGCTGAGCAAAGCCACATGATACCTTTCTTCATATTCATATTATTCTTATACTATAGTATTCTTACACTTTTATGTTTATTTCTTCCTTTTTTTACGAGATTGATGTCAGTCTGATAACCGACAAACAGCTCATGACTTCCATTTCCAGGACTGATAGCCGACGTGTACATCTCATAACTGTAACCTAACACCACTCCGTGGAACATTCCACCAACAAGGAACGTAACGGAATTGGTAGGGCTATAGGACACACCGCCATACATCATTTTCTTTTCATGCGTATAGACCATCCTGCAACTTACATCTCCTCTCCAGGTCACGCCATCGTATCTGACAAGAGTAGAAGGCTTTATAGATAAAAACGGATTTCTTAACTTAATATTGTATCCACCAGTCAAATAATAAGTTGCATCTATCTGCATTTCATTCGTTTCGCCCATTTCAATCTTAGGGGCATTCAGATGCTGTCCGGAAATTCCCACATACCAGGCACCATGTGAATAATAAAGGCCAAAGCCAAGATCCAGTCCGTTACCATCAATCTGAGAGGTGGAGAAAGCAGGGTCATTAGATTCTCCTAAATCCACTTTGCTGCCATCAAAACTTTCACTTAGAAAACCAGCTTGAATACCGGCACTGAGCATACCCTTGAAAAGCCGTTTCTTGAAAGCATATTGCAAAGCCAACTTCTGATGGGTGAACAAACCTATCTGGTCGTTCATGAATTGCACACCGACACCATGATAATTCTTCAAGGCATAGAAAGGCAAATCGGCTCCAGCATACATAGTCCGGGGATTATGCTCAAAACCAGCCATGTCTAATGCATAATCAATATTCACATTTATCTTGGCTTGTTTACCTACCGCACCAGGATTGAAGGAAGGTTCCATATCAAAATAATGACTAAAAGAAGGATCGTACTGAGCATAACAGGTGGTTATACCCAGTATCATCAACAAAGTCGCTATTTTAATTCTTTTATACACGATACTATAACGGATTTTTTCTCAAAATATTGTATGAATTGGGAATAGAGATAAAAAATAAAATGAAAAAGAGGGTGTGTCATAAGTCTGTGACGCACCCCTTTTTATTTTTTCCCTTTT